>JACCDZ010026883.1_pt1 | contig 32016 bp, 28 predicted proteins | sample 7449551 | NCBI WGS metagenome assembly JACCDZ01 (sample SAMN15323452, study PRJNA562643) | freshwater metagenome | isolation source: river surface water | place: USA:Blue River Watershed | collected 2017-08-18 | reverse complement strand
CGCAAACTCAGCGTGCCGCGCAAAATGCGAGCGTTGATGATGGATGAAGATTACTTGGATACAGTGTTAGAAGCGGGGCTTGGGAAGGTGTCGTTCAAAAAGTGAACACTCATGCTCTCGCCCTGAGTATGCCCATGGCTACTTAGGCTTCCATCAGCATTTGAAATCCTAATGAAATTTCCGCCTTTGTTGTTACCGATTTCAATTACTTTTCCATTTTGGGTAGCTCGAATTTTAGTGCCTTTAGGCGCTCTGATATCTATCCCGTTATGCACAACTGATGCGCCTTTGATTCCTGTATTTCGTGGCCCAAACCCACTTGTAACAACTATTTGTCCCTTGCTATTTTTTGCTACTGGCCAAGACGCTCTCCCATAGGGATCCGTAAACTTATACGGATTGTTATTTGCGTATGCGTATCGACTAAAAGTCACTGGGGTTTGTGTTGTAAACCCCACCGGATCATTGGAATAAAACCGGCCTATGACAGGATCGTAAAAACGTTGTTGCATATAGGTTAGCCCAAGTTCTGGATCTTCCAAATGTCCGGTGTAACCGAGGCCGGATTTTTGGCTTGGGGTGCCTTCACCGTAGGGTTTGTAGTCGTAGCGTTGTTGGATGCTGCCTTGGGCGTTGGATTCGGCGATCATCGAGCCTTGCAAGTCCGTATGTTGATAACGGACTGTCCAGGCTTGGCTGGCGAAACTTAAACCGAGCAACCATAAAGTGTTGAGTAAAGCCCATGTGTTTTTCATTAGAATTCATTCCCTGAATAATCGATACCTGCCAGTTGATGACTGCTTGTGGTGCTGCCGTGTGGGCCTTGGCATGTGACGGTTAATGTGAAATAAGTGCCTGATTCTGTGTAAGAGAGCACTTGCTCTGGGACGGATGTGCCCGATAATGTAATCGGTGTCATTGCGGCGCCATACCGTGATGTTTGGCTCAACGTACCTTGGCAGCTGTTGGCATTGCTGGAGGTGTAACCGTATGCAATTTTGGGGATGCAATTGAGGCAGCCGTTATTACCACCCCAATGAGACAGACTTAAGGTGATGCTTGGTTTTGGTCCCTCGCTTGGCGCTGTCGTGCCGCTGGCGACACCGTCGAGTTCAGCTAGAAGTTGCTTGCCCAAATACACGGTATTGGTGGCTTGACCGCTGGCATGCTCCCGATAGAGTAAACTGCCGGCCGCGTCATACACGCTGTAATTGGTTTGACCTGCTTTGACTTGTTTCACGCGACGGCCATGGCCATCATAGGTGTATTGCACATCGCCTGAATTTGTCAGCTGATTGGCGCGGTTATACTGGAAGGAACGTAAGCCGTTGCTGAGTACATTTCCACGGCTGTCGTAATGAAAGTTACGATTCATCGCTGACAACAGTCGATTGGTCGATGTGTCATAACTATATGAGTTTACTGTAGAAAATATTTGTTTTTGGGTGATATTTCCCAAGGTGTCATAGCTGTAGTTGACCTGTCCAAGATGACCGGCACTGGCTGATTTTAAGCGGTCAAGGCTGTCATAGCTTAATGTCAGGGTCTTAGTCGCGTTGAGCAGATCGCTAATACTTTGAATGTTATTGACGGCGTCGTAGTGGTATTTCTGACCCAGTTGTGCCGCCCAGTTCTGCCAGACATAACGCTCAAACGGGCGTTTATTGCTATCCAAACTCTGAGTAAAGCTTAAGCCATTGCCATAACGAAGCTCCGCTAATTGGCCGTCTGGGTGGTATTTGACCTGACTTGCCAGCGTTTGCCCGTCCGCGCTCAGACTGGTGATCTCACCCAGGGCATTTAAGCGCGGTTCAACGACTATGCCATTGGGATAACGCAAGCTAGTGGTATAGCCTAAATCATTGTATTGGCGGGTAAAATCAAATGATTTCTGATCAAGTTGCAGTGTCTCTCGTGTTAACAAGTTGGCGGAGTTGTATTGATAGGTCCAGTTGACGGCGCCAGAGCTTAGGCTCAGTAAATTGCCAACTGCGTCAAAGGTGCTAGTTTTGCTGGCGGTGCCATCGGCGAAAGATTGGGTGAACACGTCCCCAAAATTGTCATAACGTAGACTCACCCAGGCCGCGGCGTTGTTGGTGAAGTCTTGGCAGCTGCTGGCGTTGCCAGTTAAGCCTTCTGCATAGGATTCCACTTGACCGACGGCGTTGTAGACCATGGCTTTTACCCCCGTTTCGGGGCGTTTTTGCAAGCAAAGCTCTTGATGGGCGTTGTAGACACGCCATTCGTCCATGCCGCCTTGCGAAATTCGGGTTGGTAAATTCGCTGCGTTGTAATGAATGCTGGTGGTCACCGACTCAGGTTGATAGATGCTGGTTGCTAGCTCTGTGGCAGGGCTACCGTAGGCTAAGTATTCGGTGCGGGTGTCATATTGGCGGCCATTGGTCACGATCACGCTATTTTTTGCAGCATAGCTTTGACGAATATCGCCGTTGCTGGTGTTGGATTGGGAAATGATCCGCTGCAAGCCATCATACAGGGTGGTTTGACCAAAGGTTTCGTTGTGCGAGCGTGATGGCACAGATGTAAAGGTTGGTTTGCCGTAATGGTTAAAACTGCTGTTAACCACACGACGGCTGTCCGGATTTAAACTCGCGCCTTGCCATTCACCATCTTCGGAGCGCACCAGCTGTAATAAGCCATTGTAATAATTGATTTTGCCGTAAGAGCCTTTGCTTAACGTCTGCACCACGGCAAAGCCTGGGCTGCTGTAATCGTAACTGATTTGGCTGGAGCGCCAGAATGCCCCTGGTGGGTCAATGGTGGTGACTCTATCCAGCGCATCATAGCTGTAGCTGGTGGTATTGCCGTTAAAATCAGTGACGGATGCGATACTGCCGCTGTCATTGATTTGCAACGTCATCTGTTGCGTTTGCCCCGCGTTATAACGATGAGGCACCACGATGCTTTGCGCTTTGCCGCGTTTGTAGCCATCGAAACTGACCCACATCGCGGAGGTCAAACTTGGATAGCCAATTTTACTGATCAGGCCTTTTTTACCACTTTGGCTGTGATAGTCATACGACTCGCGCAGCTTGCCAAATACCGCTTTGCTTTTCTTCAAATACAACTTATCGGCGTCGGCACTGGGGTCGGTGTAATAGCTAAAATTCGTCAGCGATAGCGATTCAGCGCCTTGGGTGACTTGCTCATTGGTCAGTAAATGCAGCACCCAGCGGTTGCGGTCGTGCAAAAAACTGCTGACCGTTTTGCGAACGACTGAACTAAACGAGTTACTCTCTTCGACGACTTCGGCGGTGCCGTAGCGGTCAAACGATGAATACACTTTGCTATAGCTGTCGGTGTCATTGGCAAAATGGTCATAGGTTTTTTCAAGCAACCGATCTGGCCGATATTCCTCGGCCTCTCGGTTGCCAGAGCCTTGCAAACTTACCCCAGCCCGAGTCGCAGATTTACCAAATTGATACATCACAGTGCGGAGCAGCGTATTGTTTCGACCTGCCGTGGCTATATCAAAAAACCGTGTGGCCACTTCATTTCCAGCCAAGTAGTCATAACGCCTTGAAAAGACATGCTGAGTGATACTGGAATCAGGTGCTGTGACGGTGGTGGTTTTTAAATCGGTGAGGTTGTAACGCTCGGCAATAACCGAAGAGCTTTCAATCGTGGCTGGAGCCACCGCCAATGCAGGTTGGTCGGCATAAGCGCCTGGGTTTTCCGAATAGCGATACTGCCACGTTTGATCAATGCCTGGGCCGGTTAGCACTTTTTTCACCAAGGACATGGTGACTGCACAGCGTGGTTCGGCATAGGTCACGTCGCTGGAGCTATAAACTTTCAGCGCAGGTGTATTGCTGGTGCCTTGCAGTTGACTCTCAAAATAAAAGTCGCCGCGAATGCCGTTGGGGTGGGTCAGCGTTTGTTTGCTGCGGATTTTGCTACTGGCTAATGCGCTACAGCCACCATGGGAGGCATCGCTTAGATAGGTATCAAACAAGTCGCTGGCATCGACATCATCATACAACCCGTACGTCCAACTGCGGCCATCAGGGCGTGTGACCGTGCTGAGACTGAACATGTTGCTATCTGAATATTGATAGGTCCAGTGTCGGCCATTGGCAGTGACGCGAGTGACTAAATTCGGCTGGGTGGCATGCTCGTAAAACAGGCTGATTTGGCGGCCATCCGAGCTTTCAATCGAGGTAAGGTTATTCGACACCATGCCGTTTGCGCCGGTGCGAGTGCTGTATTTAAACGACACACTATTGCCAAAGCGATCGACGACTTTAGAGATCCGCAAAAAATAGTTATAGACAGGCAAGCGGGGATAACTTGGTAAATAAGCTCTGACCTGATGCGGGACGTCAAAATAATAGGCCGTGCCATCTTTGGCGAGGGCTTTAAAACCTTCACCACGGCCATCGGCGCGTTTGTAGCAGCTAATGACAATATTGTTTTTGGTGTAGTACTTCACGCCGTAACCGGCTAACTCGCTATCGACATTGGTCAACAGTTTTTCTTGGCTGGCGCCAAGGGATAAGGTCACGCCGCCCCAATATGCCTTGGCTTCAATCACTTGGCCGTCATAGGCAACGGCAGGTGGCTGCTGTTGGCTATTGGGAGAGCATTCAAGGCCGCGGCCCCAAAAGCCTTCCTGCCCTTTGACAAATCGCGCTTGGATCGCCGGTAAATCCAAACCCCAATCGCCAAATTCAGCGGTGTTTCGATAGGTGGTATTGACGTCATGATGGCGACGACGCAGCGCCACATCAAGCGCAAAATTTCCGGGGATGCTGACGTCGGTCGCCGTGAAGCTGACGGCGCCGGAAGATAAATCTAAAGCATCACCCAGCAGCTCAGTCGACTCTGGAGTTAGCTCAAAATTGACTTTGCTTTTTTCTAATAAAGGAACATTAATCGGTTTGAAGCCGTCTTTGCCATCCTCAGGCACGGCGACAGCCTGCGCAGATGACTGAGGCAGGTTGATTTTGTAGGGGTTTGCTTCAGATTGCCAACCGCTGGTTAGCGCAAAAACATCAACGGAGCAGAACATCGGTAGTAATAAATAACACATCTTCTTCACAGTAAATTCCTTATTACATTGATCATTCCAAACAAAGACATGGCATGGGTTTGTATCGGATACAGGGTCGGGCGAGGGTACTCCTTTTGCTGCATAAAGGTTAATTAAATAAAACATAAAATAAACAATTTAATAACAAATAGCAGTCAAACGAAAAGTTGCAATATGCGTTTGGATATTTTTTTGTGCAGCGCCCAGTGCCCAGTGCCCAGTGTCCAGTGCGTCCTTCTGCGCTGGGCGTGGGTGGGAGTGGTATCCAGGCGAAGCATGTATGCCGCTAGGTAAGATGGCTCGATTTAGCCGGCAGCGGCCGCTTCATCTGCGACGCAGGGCTTTCGGTCGTGCGGTTTTGTTGCTTGGAATTAGCGGGCTGGAATTGGGTGCTGGAATTGGGGTCAGACGTTGGGATTAGACGTAGGGCACGGCCGTGTGAAACCCATCGGTGGGCTCCACCTTTGCAGCAAGTGGCTTGACGTTGCCAGCGTAGACCGTTATACCTGCATCAAAACAGCAACCCCCACAAGGATGTACCGATGATGACCCCCATGGATGATGCTGAGCGTGCCCTCATCGCTAAAGAACTCGGCTTAATTCGATGGTGGCGAGATGCGTGCGGTGATTATTGGTTCGAACCGCAGTGGTGGCAGTTTCTTGGCATGGCGGCCGCCACGTCAGCGATGTCGCGGCAGCAATTAGAGCAACTGCAAGTGCAGCCGGTGGTGATGAGCGCTAGCACAGCAAGCTTGGTGCAATGGCGCCATAGTTCGGGCCATGTGGTGCAAACATTGTGGCTGGCCGTGAATGCAGACTATGGTTGGCTTCGGCTAGAGACTTTACCGACGCGGCTGGTGCAATTGCAGCTGGCGGACGCGGTACAGGCTCGCGATCATCAGCAACTCGAACGCTCCAGTCATAAGTTAAAATCCTCGTGCCGTTTGGTCGGCGCCACCGACACGGCCTTGCTGCTGGAACAGTTAGAGCTGGCGTGCCGCCAAGGCTCTGTTGATGATTTGGCTGAGCGCTGGGCCGAGTTACAACCACGGTTACAGGCGCTTGCCGGTGAAGTGCAACAAAAATTGGCGGACTAATCAGTTTGTTGGCTGCGAACTGGATCTGGGTTTTGACCGCGTCGCGAGCGCAGGGTTTTGCGAACGCCCCTCTATGTCTGCCAGAATAGGGCAGACGGTTGTTGTAATCATACGTTGTGTTTTCAAAGAGATGGTGATCTGGTGTTGATGCGTAAAGGGTGGTGTTGGCCGCTTATTCTGTTGTTATCGTCCTGTGCGACCTCCACCGCACCTACCTTGCAGCCCTTTGCTGATGCCAAAGATTGGGTCTTAGTGCAAGATATGACCTTCCAATTCGCCGATTCGAATCAACGCATCACAGTCCCCAAAGGTTTTGTCACGGATTTTGCCAGTATTCCGCAGGCGTTTTGGTCGTTTGGATATTCACCGCTTGATCGCTACAGCAAAGCCGCCATCGTGCACGACTATTTATATTGGTCGCAGGTGTGTACCAAGGCGCAAGCAGATAACATTTTATCCAAAGCGATGAAAGACAGTGGCGTCAGTCCGCTAAAGGCCGCAACGGTATACGAAGGTGTGCGATTAGGGGGCGCTTTGGCGTGGAATAGCAATAAGAAAGCGCGGTCGCAACAGCGACCTCGAGTGATCCCGTGGCGTTATTTGGCTTTTCCAGAGCATGTCACTTGGGCGCAGTACCAGGCGCAGTTGATGGCTGACCAAGTGGTCGATCCTAAATTTGAACAAAACCCCGAGTTTTGCAAATTGGGAGATCCCAGACCCAGCGCTCCGTCGATCAAATCTTGGTATTAATCAGTCTTATTCCAGCGGATGTTGGGTATGCAAGGCAGATAAATAGCCAAGCAATAAGTCGTCTGTCATCGGTGAAAACTGCACACAGCGCCATTGTTCACAGACCTGTGGCAACTGGCCGCTATCACAGCCCACCACGCACCACCGAGGCCGTAATTCAGCCGACATGGTTAATTGTTCAAGCAGCGATGCATCCTGCGGGCTGTTACTGCCTCTGAGATCCAACACCAACACATCCTGCTGATTTTGCACCGTCCTCTTAGTTAAATGCACTAGCAGTGGCATGGCTTGCGTAAACAGGGAGAGTTGCCAATTCGCTGCGCAGTTTGCCAAGGCGCCGGAGCTGTAGGACTGCTGCAACGGCGCATAAATGATCAGTTGGGGTTTGCTGGTCACGGCTTGTGTTAACACGCGAGCAAGCGATTGGCCATCGATCCGGCGATGCCCACCACTGGTTTTCCAACCACCTAACCGGCCATCCTCCACCATATGTTGCACAGTGCCGACAGAAACGCCCAGTAACTTTGCTGCATCGGTGGTGCTGTACCAGCGACGCTGCACATGTTTTGCACCGGCAATCGGGTTTGGCATCGGCAACTCCTTCGACTTTCTCTATCACTAATAAAAATGGCAAAAAATATTTTAAATGTCAAATTTGACGAATTTATTGAATTAAACTATTTTTAGCAAAGTGAGTGGGAGGTGCTTTATGTCCATTACATTACAAGGTGCTGCGGTTTCGACACAGGCCCAAGCCGCGGTGTCGAACATGACACATCAATATCTAACCTTTAACACCAGTGGCGAATGTTTGGCCATTGGCATTTTGGCAATTAAAGAAATCATTGAGTTTGGTCAGATCACCAAGATCCCGTTGGTGCCGAACTTTGTTCGCGGGGTGATTAATCTGCGCGGTGCTGTGGTGCCGGTGATTGATTTAGCGGCGCGTTTGTACGGGAGCGCAGTACAAGAAGGCAAGCGGACCTGTGTGGTGATCGTCGAAGTAAAGTTTGGTGATCACTTGATGGAGCTGGGCTTGGTGGTGGATTCGGTCAATGCAGTGCTGGAGTTACAGCAGCAAGATTTGTCGCCAGCCCCCACCTTTGGCGCCAGTGTGCGTACCGACTTTATCGAGGCGATGGCGCGCATCGGCGAGCGGTTAGTGATGGTGTTATCACTAGACAAGGTGTTGTCACTGGATGAAATGTCCAGCTTGATTGCCATGCAGCAGCAAGCCACGAAACCCCAATAACGAGGTGGTTGATGAACAAAGCCATTTTGATCGTCGATGATTCCGCATCTATGCGCGCTGTGACCAAAATGGCATTGGCGCACTTAGGGGTACCGCTGCTTGAAGCCGCGGATGGAGCTGAAGCCTTGGCGAAAATGCAATTAACCCCCACGGGGTTGGTGATCAGTGACATTAACATGCCTGGCATTGATGGCTTAGAAATGCTACGCCAGATGAAAGCAGATCCACGGCTTAAGTTCATCCCCGTCATCATGCTGACCACCGAAGGTTGCCAAGCACAAATTGAACAAGGGCGAGCCTTTGGCGCCAAAGCTTGGATCGTCAAACCGTTTAAAACCGAAGCATTAACGGCTGCCGTGCAAAAAATTTTGGCAGTGTAGGGGGCGTGATGACATCACCTATTCGCTTTGAAGTCGGCCCAAGTTGCACCATCGCTGACATTGCTGAGCATGTCACGCGTTGGCAGGCCAATTTGGCTGCGGATACGACCAGCCCACAAGGCTGGTTAATTGACCTTTCCGGCGTGGAAGAGGTCGATGGCGCAGGCTTTCAGTTACTGGTGAGTGTGTGTCATGCCGCCAGCGATGCACGTCAAAGCCTGCAATGGCAATGGATGCCAGAGCAACACCCAACCTCATGGTTAAAAACACTGCTGCAAGCCAGCACTGCCGAGGTGTGCCATGACTGAATCAATTGACATCATCGCGTTGTATTTAACCGAAGCTCGCGAATTATCCGAACAATTGGAACAAGGTTTGTTGCAGCTGGAACAAGGCAATGCCGAGCACGATACCATTCATGGCATGTTCCGCGCAGCGCACACCATTAAAGGCTCCGCCGGTGTGGTCGGGCTCGATTACATCATGCATTTTACCCACCATGTGGAAGGTGTATTGGAACTGGTGCGCAGCGAGCAACTTGCACTGAGCCCTGCGCTAGTCAATTTACTGCTGCGCTGTACGGATCATATTAATGCCTTATTAGATTGTGCCAACGATGCTGGCCGAGGTGTCGACGCGTTACAGGGGCAAGCAGAGGCCTTGCAACAAGAACTACAGCACTATCTGCAGCCACAAGGAGCCTCGACTCCGGCTCAACCTGCTGCAGGCCATGCAGATGCAGCGTCGTTTGACGCAGCGTCGGCTATGCGCGTGTCGATCGGCTTTCACCCAGACACCTTTCGTCACGGTTTTGACCCCATCGCGATGGTTCGTTATTTAGTCAAGCACAGCCACCATGCGGATTGCCATTGGTTTAGTGACGCAGTGCCAAGCCTGACCGTCGCCAGCGCGGAGCAATTAGAGTCCTGTTATTTGGAGGTGGAATTGCAGCTGCAAGGCATGGATCAAGCCGCGATTCACGACGCGTTGGAATACATCGAGGGGGACAGCCGAGTGTTGGTGTGGCCGGCGTCTGCCAACATGGAGCAAACCGAACAGCTGTTAGCCAGTCTGGAAACGGCAGAGCAACAAAAATTGCGGCAACGCTGGCAAACGTTGGGCTTTTGGCCGCAACAGCCGACTCCAGATAATAGTGCGACAGTATCCAGCGAGGCGATGCCACTGTCCATCCAAGACACCGCCGGCGATAGCAGCAGTGCCTCGCAAAAGGTGCGGACTGACCAACGGATGATGCGCGTACCTGCTCACAAACTGGATGATTTGGTCAATCAACTCGGCGAGCTGGTGATTGCCTCGGCTGCGCTTCGCGAGCAATCTCGTCAACTGAACAGCCAAACCTTGCTAGAGACGGTGGCGCATGTGCAGTCGTTGGTGGATGACTTGCAAGGGTGCGCCTTGCAACTGCGCATGGTGCAAATTGGTGACACCTTTAATCGGTTTAACCGCGTGGTGCGTGATCTGGCCAATGAACTTGGTAAAAGCATCGCCTTATCCATTTATGGTGCGGACGCGGAGTTGGATAAATCGATGGTTGAACTGATCAGCGACCCGCTGATGCATTTGGTGCGTAATGCCATCGATCATGGCCTTGAAACTAGCGAAGAACGAGTGGCTGCCGGCAAAAGCGCGCAGGGCTCGTTGCGTTTATCGGCGTATCATGATTCGGGCAGCATAGTGCTGGAGATCGCCGATGATGGCCGTGGTATTAATCGCGCCAAAGTGCTGCAAAAAGCCCGGCAAAAAGGCTTGGTCGGTATGGAGGTGGAGTTAACCGACCACGAAATCGACCATCTGATCTTTGCTCCTGGGTTTTCAACCGCGGATGCTATCTCGAATTTATCCGGCCGCGGCGTGGGCATGGATGTGGTCAAACGCAATATTGAATCGTTGCGTGGGAGCATTGAAATCGATTCTGTGCCCAATCAAGGCACCACATTTCGGCTACGTTTGCCTCTGACCTTAGCCATTATTGATGGCTTTATGGTGCGGGTCAGCGACAGTCGCTTTGTCATTCCACTGGATTTAGTCCATGAATGCATTGAGTGTCCGCTAGAGACCCAGCAGTCTCAGCTCGATGCCGATGTACTGAATCTGCGTGGTGAAGTCCTGCCCTTTTTAAATCTTCAACATCTATTTGGTTTGCCGGTGTGCAGCTCACAGCGTCGCAGCATTGTGATTGTGCGCTACGGCAAAGAAAAAGCAGGTTTGGTAGTTGACCAACTATTAGGTGAATTCCAGACCGTGATTAAACCGCTTGGCAAATTGTTTCAACCCATCGAGGGTATCAGCGGCTCTAGCATCCTAGGCAGCGGCGATATTGCGTTTATTCTCGATGTGCCCAAATTGATTGGCCAGCATATTTCGCGCAAAAAAGTAAGTAATTTTATTGGCTTGTGAGGTGTTGCCATGAGTATTTTAGAAATGTTAACCCGAAACGAAACCCACACATTGGCAGATTGGCTGAAACAAGCCGATGATCCGGATACCATGCATGCGATGGATGTGCGGCGTTTACATGGCGAACATGCCGATATCGCCAACCATATCAATCATTTGCTTGATAGCTTTCACGAACTGCGCGATCTCCATCAAAGCGAGCATCAACAAGCCGAGCAAATGAAAGCCGAGGGTGACCGTCTGCGGTTGGCGCTGGATGCCAGCACCGCCTGCTTGATGCTCGCCGACGACCAGCTCAGTATTGTGTATGTCAACACCGCAATGCAGCAGCTACTGGAGCGCTCCGAGCGGCAAATTCAGCAGTCGTTGCCAGCCTTTCGTGCCAATAAGTTGGTCGGCAGCCATATTGATAGTTTCCACCGCCAGCCGGCGCACCAGCGCAGAATGCTCAGCGAGATGCGCGGCCAGCACAAAGCGCGTATTGAATTTGCTGAATTAACCTTTGAACTGATCATTACGCCGGTGTTTAGTCGAGATGATCGCCGAGTTGCGACCCTCGTGGAGTGGGCTGATATCAGCGCATCGCTCAAGCGTGACCGTCTGCTGGAAGCCGAATTCGGTGCCGCCTTTACGGCAATGGGGGCGGGGGATTTTAGCAAACGCATCAACACCGCCGACTTAGACGGCACCTTGCTGGAGATTGGCAGCAAATTCAACCAAGGCATGGATGTATTGCAACAGGTGTTGTTGGATCAATATCGGGTGCTGTCAGCAGTCAGTGTCGGCGATTTGAGCAAAAAGCCTGAATTCCCAGGCCAAGGCTTGCTGGCTCAATTGTCCGGTTGCACCGCGACTGTGACTGATCGGCTGAATGAATTCTCTGGTTCGATCTTAGAAAAAGCTCGCCAGCATAAAGCTGGGTTTGTCAGTTACCAGATCCCCACCGAGCAGTTACCAGGCGTGTACAAACAAGTTGCTAGCGATATCAATGCCTTGGTGCGCAGTCACTTAGCGGTGCTCGAAGAGTTCCAAGGTATTGCACTGAGTTATGGTCGTGGTGATTTCAGCAAAACCATGGCTGATTTACCGAACGAGCAGGCGATTTACAAAAAAACCTCCGAGCAGCTGAAAAACAATCTGTTGGCACTGAACAATGAAATTATTCAAGTGGTGTCAGGCGCGGTGCGGGGTGATCTGCAAAACCGTGCTGATGGCAGCTTATTTGCGGATACCTTCCGTGAAATGATGGAAGGCTTGAATGAAGTGCTGGCCGCTACGGAACGGCCTATTCGCGAAACTGCGGATGTGATGCGTGGCCTGGCGGAAGGCAACTTGATGGTGATGATTGAAGGCGACTACGAAGGGTTGTACCACGAGTTAAAAGAGTCAGTAAACAGCACCATCGATAGTTTACGCCGCATTATCGCTGATGTTCGCAGCAACTCTGAAGCCTTAGCTCAGGCATCCACCGAGGTTTCCGCGACGGCGCAATCCTTAGCCCAAGGCGCAAGTGAGCAAGCGGCATCGGTTGAAGAAACCTCGGCCGCGGTGGAGCAAATGACCTCCTCGATTGCGCAAAATGCCGATAACGCCAAAATCACCGATGGCATGGCCTCCAAAGCGGCAGGTGAAGCCAAAGAAGGCGGCAAAGCGGTGGAAGATACCGTCAATGCGATGAAACAGATCGCCTCGAAAATTGGCATCGTGGATGACATCGCCTATCAAACCAACCTACTGGCGTTGAACGCAGCGATTGAAGCGGCCCGGGCCGGTGAGCATGGCAAAGGGTTTGCGGTGGTTGCAGCGGAAGTGCGCAAACTAGCGGAACGCTCGCAGGTCGCGGCGCAAGAAATTTCAACGCTGGCAGCAGGCTCAGTACAAACCGCTGAACGTGCTGGCAATTTACTGCGCGAAATTGTGCCGGCCATTTCGAAAACCTCGGATCTGGTGCAAGAAATTGCGGCGTCCTCCGATGAACAAAGTGCGGGTGTTGGCCAAATCAATGAGTCGATGTCCCAGGTTACGTTGGCCACGCAACAAAATGCCTCGTCTTCGGAGGAGCTGGCGGCGACGGCCGAAGAAATGTCCGGGCAAGCTGAAATGTTGATGCAACTGGTCGGTTACTTCCGGCTTGATAACGGCGAGCAGGTGCCGAGTAGCCGAAAAGTCAGCAGCAAAAGTGCCGTGGTCACCAGTGCCAGCCCATTAAAAACCAACGGTAACTTTACTCGGTTTTAACGGACGAGGTGTCTGATGTCCAATGCGCAGATCAACGATGTCGAGTTTGACCAGATCCGGCGGTTCTTTGCCGCCGAATCTGGCATCCGCTTAAACGACAGCAAACGTAGTTTAGTCTGTGGCCGTTTAGGCGGACGCCTGCGCAAGTTGCAGCTGGCCAGCTTCCGCGATTACATGCTGTATATCCAACATCCATCGCACCAGGTGGAGCGGCAACTGGCGATTGATTTACTGACTACCAACGAGACGTATTTTTTCCGCGAACCACGGCATTTTGAATTTCTGGCGCAGCTTGCTGCAAAGGACTGGTCGGCTAAACCGCTGCGAGTTTGGAGCGCCGCCTGCTCCAGTGGTGAAGAGCCATACTCCATCGCCATGGTGCTGTCGGAGCATCTACACGCCAATCAATGGCAATTGGTGGCGTCGGATTTATCCAGCCGCATGCTTGCAAGTGCCAAACAAGCCTTGTATCCGCTGCAACGCGCGCGCGAATTGCCAACGGCATTATTAAAAAAATATTGCTTAAAAGGAGTGGGCGAGTTCGACGGTTACTTGCTGGTGGATGAACAGTTGCAACAACGCGTGCATTTTATGCAGTTAAATTTGATGCAGCCGCTGCCTGAGGTCGGTACTTTTGATGTGATTTTCCTCAGAAACGTGTTGATTTACTTCGATCAAGCAGGGAAAAAGCAAATTGTGTCGCAGTTGCTGACTCGGCTGAAAGTTGGTGGTTATCTGCTGGTCGGGCATTCAGAATCGTTGCATGGAGTGGTGGATGGCCTGCAGCTGTTGCAGCCAGCGGTGTACCAAAAAATGGCATTGTCATGAGTCTGTTGTTTTTAAATCCAGGCGATCGGTTTTTTGGTTGTCGGCAGGGTCGGGCGGAAACAATTTTGGGGTCCTGTGTCAGTGTCTTGGTATGGCTGCCTTCCCATGGTTTGCTGGGGCTTTCCCATTGTTTATTACCCACCCGTCAGCAGCATGCGAGCAGCCCAAGCGATGCAGGTTTTTATCTGGATGAAACCCTGCAGTGGTTTGTCTGGCAAATGCGTTTACATCGCACATCCCCGGAGCAATATCAGGCGTGGATCTTTGGCGGTGGCGATATGTTTGCACGGCAAGCTGAGCATCCTGCCATTGGCGAAGCCAATGTCCGTGCGGCCAAGCTTGGGGTGCAACACTGGCAGATGTCTTTGCAAGGCGCGGATGTGGGGGGGACTGTCTATCGCAAGCTTTCGGTGGACTTAGCCTCCGCGGCTTGGACGTTGGATAGCAATGCTTGTCAGATGCCGGTGGTCCAGCGCCGGCCGCGCCGCGTGGTGCCTAAATCTTAGTTAGGGTGCTTCAGGTAACTTTGCTGCAGAGCTAACACATAGCCATGTAACAGTTCCGCTGGCAACGGTTTTGGCACCACCACGATGCCATCTAGCACTGGATTTTTGACCAGTTCATCCGTGACTAAACCACTGACCACCATAATATGCGCCGGCTTTTCCCCGGCGAATTGGCGGATACGTTTGAGCATTTCAAAACCATCTAAAAATGGGATCTCCAAATCGAGGATCAGCAAATGCGGTGCCTGTTGGCCGAGTTGCAGCAGGGCATCAAGGCCGTTGTCAAACAACTTCAGGCGCATGGGGATCTGCCAATGCTGCAGCATTTTCTCGTACGTCAGCAACAAGGTGCTATCGTCTTCGACCACATAAATGCTCAAGGCATCGGCAGATGGCAAACTGGCCAGTGAGTTTTGAGCGGCCAGTAATTGTTGGACTGAAGCCATCGCAATACGACGATGACCACCGCTAGTTTTCCATGCGGTCAGGCGGCCATCTTCCACCATGGATTGTACAGTGCCTACCGACAGCCCTAACAAACGCGCGGCTTCGGTTGTGCTGCAATACGCATCTTCATGATTGGTTTTTGACATATCCATGCACCCTTGTTTTTTTTAATTTATTTGACGAATTTATCATTTTTTTTCAGGGCCTGAACAGGGCTTGTCTGCTTTTTGCCGGATTAATTGCAGGTAAGTGCTTGATTACACGGCTTACTATTTGGTTAAAGTGATTAAATCTATAGTTAAATAATAAAAATGATAAATTTGACAAATAATAAATTGATGGTAAATTTAGGTCATCAATGTATAACATCACCCAACGAAGGGGCGACCATGCGCGATACCATTTTAGTGATTGACGATAGTGCTTCGATGCGTGCAGTAACCAAGATGGCTCTGGCGCATCTCGGACATCCGGTGGTTGAGGCTGAAAATGCCACCAAAGCGATGCAGCTGTTGGCGGGCGGGCAAATTGGCTTAATTCTGTCGGACGTCAATATGCCAGGACTCAGCGGCATTGATTTGTTAAAAAAAGTCAAAGCGGATGCCAATTTGCGTGCCATCCCCTTTGTCTTGCTGACCACCGAAGGCAGTAAAGACATGCTCGAGCAGGGCCGTGCGTATGGCGCCAAAGCCTGGATAGTCAAACCGTTTAAAACGGACTCTTTGGTCACCACGGTCGAGAAGATCTTTGACAGCATGGTTGTGCACTAATGCGTGCCGTGCAGCTGTTTTCTGTGGGCAGGCACTGCACCCAAGCTCACATTGCGCAGCTATGGCATGACTGGCAGCCGCAGATGAACCCACAGGTGTCGTTGTGGTTGGTCGATTTATCCGAGCTACAGCAGATTGATACTGCAGGTGTGTTGTTAATCAATGCCTTGGCAGCACAAGCCGAGTCCCATCAGTGTGAGCTTTGTTTTAAAGCACCGCTGGACATGGCGTTACCGGATTGGGCGTTGGTGTTATTAAATCGCAGTTTGTGGCGTGATGACGCCTCTGCTGCGGCCTAACGTAAAATGCGCTATTGAAGAGAATGAACTATGCCGTATTTATTAACAGGTCGCGCCTTGCAGTCGCGTCGAGATGTAGAGAGCAAACCGGTCCCTACCGCTACCTTTAGTAAGCACAGAACTTGTTTTCGGATGTCGTTGCAGCACCCCTTGTTGGTGCTGGTGCAACAAATTGATGGGCCATTTTGGGGCATGTGTCAGGTCGGGGCCGCGATAAGCGAAAGCGATGAGCCGGCAACTATTGATTTATTTGAAGTGCAAAAACTTGACGACGCGATGTTGTGGCTGCAACGGCAATGGCTGGATGTTGGCTTAACAGGCGCCGATTTTAAAGCAACCTTGTTCGAAGTGGTCGATGACATCGACCTCGATAGTCAGCTAGGGCTTGCCGCCAGCCAGTTGCAACAGCTCGGGGTTAAACGCATTCAACAACACGGCTTGTTGATGGTGGGTCAACAAGTGACGTTAGATTTAAAACATGAGCAATTTTATTTAGATTGGTGGCATGGCGATTACGTCGGTGGCCAACCAAGCATTGGCCATTAGCCTCGCGCTGTGGATGTTTGACCCATTGCCGTGCCAAGTCCAACACTTGAATGGCGCTTGGCATTGGATGACGTGCCATCGTTCTGAAGCGTTGCTTGAGAGCCACTGCTTAAGCTTCGACGGATGACCCAGTAACAAGACTTCATAGTACTTGCGCGTCGCGAGGTGACACTCCGACGCGCTTTTTTTTTCCAAAGTGATGGCGACAGCCGGCTATGCCGAGTGGAGCTTAAAACCGCTGCTCCACTTTCATCAGAATTTCCCACGAGTTGACCTCGCGTGCAGGGCCGACTGGTTTTGATAAATCGATGTGGATCACGTTGTTATTGGCCGAACGTGACGAATACAAGCGTGCGCCAACACCAATCGAGCCAAGCCAAGCATTTTGTAGATTCGGCGCTGACATATCGATATCAGGGGCGCGAGGGCGGGGGATGCCAGGCACTACCGGTGGCACGACACCCACCTCACCGCCGCCGGCTTTACCGGCATCGGCAAAGGCGACAAACCCGATATCAATCAACTGATATAAGGTGATTTTCGGATACCAACGCAGTTCGACCGTGCCTAAGGTGCGATGCAAGCCATGCTGATATTGCACAGGGTAACCACGGATGCCACCATCGGCGCGGACGCCATCTTCACCGCCTAAGGTTAGCGGGTCATCGAGGTAATTTTGGCGACGGCGATCGTGCTGCAGATGGGTGTACAACGCCCATTTTGGCGCCAAGCGATAAAAATCTTCGGCGTTGAGGGTGACGTTCAGTTGATCGCCAGACAACGCGCCCGTTTGCCAATGCAAGGTGCTGCTGAGTAGCAGCAAATGATTGGCATCACCGAAACCTTTGCTACTTTCCCACCATAGGTGATAGCCCATGTCTTTGTCAGGGCGCAGTTGACTGCTTTGCACGCCGACTTTGAGCTGATGCCGCCAGCCTAAATGGATGTCTTCGGTGTGATTGATTAGATACACGTCCGACATTGTCTGGTAGTTGTGTTGCATGTATTCCACACCGACCCAGGGGTAACTGAATTCTCGGTCTTGCGGTAGCCACAACGCCACTTGCAGCGGATCTTCGGTAAACTTGCGGTCATCGTGGGTGTAACCGAGCAGCATGCGCCAGCTCGTCTGATCGGCAAACCACATTAAGCGGCCGTATGCCACCTCGACTTGTTGTTCTTCGGTGCGGAACTGATTTTCCAAATCGCCATTGTGGAAAATTTGGTCGACCCGTGTTTCGCGCAGCCAACCGGCACGCCACATCAACGGTGTGTCATCGGTGTAAAACGGATGGTCAAGACTAAAGCCTTTGCGGCTACCATCGTTGTTATTGGTCCATTCCACCCAGGCATAACTGTGATCCAGCATATCGATGTCAAACAACGACAATGGCACTTGGCCACGGAATTCGTAGCCATGACGCAAGTAATTCGATTGATACTTAATACTGGTTCGAATGCCTAAGCCTAATAAGTTTTCTTCTTTAAAACCAAACGAATACTTGTTATGACCGCCACTTCGGCCAAAGCCGATGGTTGGTAATAAACTCCAAGTATCCCAGGTTTCCAGCGTTAAATCGGTGCTGCCATCGGCATTGCACTGGGCGGCTTTACGAATTTTGGCTTCACGCAGATAACTTTTGTTGCGCAGCAGTCGTTCAGCTTCGCTAAGGTCGGTTAGGTTAATCACATCGCCATCGGCAAAGGGTAATTCGCGAAGCAATGCCCAATCTTTACTATTGATATGCAGCCAGTTGGCAAAACCATGCAGCCACAGCGCATCAGGGGCTGACTCATCAAAAATCGGATTAATTTTGGTGCTGATATGGCCAATCTTCAGCATGCCGGCATCGCTTGGGGCAGACTTTTCCGTGGCTTTAGGTGTTTGTACCAAGTCGCATAAATGCTCGACTGTGACTTCTTGGGTTTGAACCACGCTTGGTTCGGTGGCAGGCGCTGGCGTTGCTGTCGTCACGGCAGGGCGTTCCGTACTGGCGGCAAAGGCTGCGATAGGGCACAGCAGCAACGCCGTTTGACAGGCGCGACGAACCGCGAGCCAAACTAAGGTAGGTTGTGTCGGAACACCAATGTGGTTGCTGTGCATACGAAACTCCTTTATCCATCATCCTTGAAACCCAAGCGCGGTTAGCGGGCGCTACGGCAGCCGTTAAAGGCATCCAACTCTGCGTTGTAGACCTCAGTTTGAACGGCAAATGCGCCAAGCAACAGATGGAACAAGTTGTCATGGCTTAATGCTTGATGTCGATTTTGTATCAGACAATCAGCTTTCAAATCAACGCTTTGTGCATAGTCATCATTCATCCACCATAGCATGGGAATATGGGTTTGTGCTTTAGGCGCCATAAAATAAGGCATGCCATGCAGATAGACCCCGTTCTCCCCTAAGGATTCGCCATGGTCGGACATGTACAGCATGGCGGTCGCGTAGTTGCTGTTGCTGCTTAGCTCGTCGATTAACTTGGCCAGCAATTCATCGGTGGCCACTAAACTGTTGTCATAGGCGTTGATGATGTGTTGTTGCTCGCAGCGTTGCAGCTGCTTGTCGGTACACTCCGGCACGAAGTGCTTGTGGCTGTCCATGCTACGACGGAAATACTCAGGGCCGTGCGAACCCAATTGGTGCAACACTAATAACTTATCGCCTTGGCTGTTCAGCTGCTGGAAATAGACGCGGCTGGCTTCAAGCAGCAGCGCGTCGTGGCATTGGCCTTTGTCACAATACGGGCTGGGCTCGCGGAATAAATCGCGTTGAGTGACCCGCGCGCACACGCCCTTGCAACCCGAGTTATTATCGAGCCAGGTCACATCGACTCCCGCACGTTTTAAGATATCGAGTACGTTTTCGGTGTTTTTCGCCACTTTTTCTTTGTAATTCTCGCGTCCCATGTGTGAGAACATACAAGGCACCGAATGGGCAGTCGCAGTGCCGCAGGAACTGACATTGCTAAAACTGATGACTGGTTTTTGGCTCAGTAACGGATTGGTGTTGCGGGCATAGCCGTTGAGACTGAAATGATCGGCCCGCGCCGTTTCACCGACCACCAGCACTAACAGCCGTGGCTTTCCGGCGTGCGGTACAGCCTTGGCATCGGTACCCAGCGGGCTTAACGGCGTTGGGAACTTGGCGGCAATCAGTTGACTGGTTAAGCCTATCGCCCCAGAGACCGGCGCAACCGGCAAGGCTAAGTGTTTAATATCGCGGAAATTTCTAAAAAACGGCACCAGTTCGGAATAACTGGTGGCAGCGACGGCGCCAAGCCCAACCAGCCACAACAGCAAGGCGGCGCCATACTGTTTAAGCCGTTGCCCAAGCGCCAAGGATTGAATGGGAAAGCGACTACACAGCCAAATCGGCAACAGCATCAACAGGGCCATATGCAGCAACATGCCCAAGGTTAATAAGCCAGATGCTTCCGCGACATCGGTTTCAACGGCATTTTGCAGCATGGCTTTGTCGACGATCACGCCGTAGTTGTGCATGAAGTAACTGGCCGCAGCGCCACTTAGCATAAAAAACAGGAAAAAGCCTTTTTGCACCTTCGGCAACGCTGTCAGCAACATCAGCAATAAATTCAGTAGCCACAACACCAAGACTAACGCGACCTGCAAGCCGGTTTGATCTGGAATGCGTTCAGTCAGTTTGACCCAGAAAATATCATTTAAGGTCAAGGTCGCAATCAAGCTGGCGAATAGGGCAAAACGTTGCGGGTGAAGCGGCTGTCGGGATGGGTTCCAAAAGACGGTGAAGAACCATTTAACCATGCGAAATATCCTTATGGGGCACTACGGGCGCTGCGGTTGCAGTCGCCAAGGTGATGTCTTGAACGGCAGGTACGGCTGTTTTAAATTGAAATCGAGCAAATATGAACGCCGGTACCACATAACAAATTAGTGCTGTAACAATATCATGCGAAAAGAAGTGCGCGCCACGGGCTTGTTGCACCAAGCCTAACGTGATGCCGGCTAGGATGCCGACCGCCATGCCGACTTTGCGTAACCAAGGACGGGTATATAAAAAATAAAAATACAGCGCTAACCAGGCATAGCCACTGCTGGCATGTCCGGCTGGAAAACATTGGGTATTGGGCATTTCGGCTGGGCGATGTTGCCACAGGCTAATCAGCGGTTGCACGCCACCAAACAGTTGCAGATCCCAAGGGCAGTCCATTGGCACTAAACGTTTTAACAAACTAACCACGGCGATACTGAGCAGCACACTACTGAGCAATAAGCCAAGCATGCGAGTGGCAAAGCGGCTGGCTTCGTCAGGTGTTGCCCACCAGCGCGCTTTGATTTTTTGGCCGATAAACCACAGCAGCAAGCAAAGGATCAGCAACTGATTGACGCTGCGAGCGCCATTGTGCAGCACGGTTGAAGCCCAAAAGTTATCTTTCAGCGCCCAGTGGTTGCCTTCGGCTTGGTACCAAAGCTCTGCGATCCACAAATCCAGCCCGGTTAAATCCAGCAATAAAAAGGTCGACAGCAGTGCGACCACGGGGAACACCAGAAAGCGCCAGCCACACAACAAGACGCGTTGTGGTTGCATAGCGTCATACGCAGAGCCTTGAACTGAAACAGGACGAGCAGGTGAGTGCGGCATGAGCGGATCCTTACATATCTTAAGGTCAGGCTACGGTGTAAACCTTAAGCAATTCTTAAATCTAATCCACAATGCAAAGAATGCATCGAGGATGCGACAAATTGGTGCAGAGGCGCACATCATGTTGATTCAGAGATATATTCGCACGGTCAGGTCGGGTGGTTGCAACGCCCCGTGTGAGTACTCGCAACACCGCGATATCGCTTAACGAGCAAAGCCAAAGTAAAGCAGGGGCTTGCATGTCGCAGACTAAAACCCGAAGGCGCAAGTAAAAAAATGCCAGTCAAGAACCTTGACTGGCATTGATTAGAACCGGCGTTGACAGTGACGTCACCGCGGCTTAGTTAAACCGATAGCGCGCACCCAAGGTGTAGCGGGGGCCATATTGACGGGCAAATAAGAATTGCTCTTCAAATCGGCCGTACCCTTGTTCGGTTTCGTTGTTTAAGTTGATGCCTTCGGCAAACACGGTCAGTTCTGGCAACACATCGTAGTTGATGCTCAAGTCCCATTGGCCAAAGGCTTTGGCGAATTGCGGTGGCGCGTCGCTGGAGCCTTGGGCTTGACCGACGCCAATCAAATACGAGTCGCGCCAGGCGTACGTGACTTTGACGGACAAGCCATCTTGTTCATAGAACACCTGAGCGTTGGCCGAGTTGCTAAGGCCGGTCAGCGGTGCTTGTTGTGCCAAGCTTTGCACGTCAAATTCGACATCGCCTTGCACCAAGGTGCCATTGATGCCAACGCCAAAGCCGGTGTTGCCCAGCAAGTGTTGCACCGCAAACTCGACACCGTCGACCGATTTGCTGTCGGTGTTGGTCGGTTGGCTGATGCTCCATACCATTAACGGATCGTCGCTTTGGGGTTCAATTTTGCCATTGGCGTTGCCGTTACCGTTGGCCAGCATTTGGGCAAAAATGGCGCTGCTGGTGGCTTGCTCACCGCGCGCTTGTAGATCCGCCACGGCTTTTTTGTAGCGTGGACCGTTTAAGATATCGTACAGGCCAGCAATGGTGGTTTGTGTGATGCTGGTTTGAATAAAGTTATCCACGTCTTTGCGGAAATACCCCAGCGCCACGTAACTGCCTTCGCCGTAATAATATTCCAAACTGACATCGAGGTTGGTCGACTCAAACGGCAGCAAGTTGGTATTGCCTTGGCTGCCACTACGAGCGTCCGGCTTCGGGCTGCCGCTTAAGCTGCGGCCACCCGCTAATAAGCCCAGCGGGGCGCGGCTGATGCTTTTGCCAAAGGACATGCGACCAACCAAGTCGTCGCTTAAGTCGGCTTTGATATCAAGCATTGGCAACAGCACATTGTGCGAGCCTTCTTGCACTAAGAAATTGGCGCTGCCGCCTTGTTCATATTGCATGATCCACTCGGACGGACTTTCCCAATTCACTTGTTTTTCAACGCGTTGGCGAACTGTACTTTCGACCTTGGTTTTTTCATAACGCAGGCCAAGGTTCACTTGCAGCGGGATGCTGGCCAGCTCTAAGTCAAAACGGCCCTGCAGATACAAGCTGTCGGTGATCTCGTTGACGTAACTTTCGCTATCCACGCCGTCGTAATAGGGGTCAATCGAATACTCGTCCGCGCCCATCACACCTTTGGTTAAAAACGCCAATTGCCGTGCGACCGCTTCATCGAAGTTAAAGCGATAGAAATAATTGGGTGCAAGTGCCGCGCCGCCGCCGGCAAATTGGGTTAAGAAGTTGGCCGTCGAGTGCAGGCTAAACATGCTGTCTGGAAAAATTTGCGGATAGGCAGGGTTAAAACCCGGACCGCCGCGTAAGCCACTCCAACCTTGGTGGCCGCCCATGGTTTGGTCGGTACGGGCAATACCGCCATTGATACTGACCAGCGGAATTTGCCACAGGTCATTGCTCCATTTGCCATCCAGTTGCAGTTGCTTAATCTCGGATTTACCCGGCGAGTGAATAAACTGGCTGAAGTTGGAGTCAATTTCACCGGCGGCTAGCGTGGTGCTGCCGTTTTTCCAATACACCTGCGCTTGTGGAATATCGCCGCTGCGATAGTCATAGACTTTACGCAGCAGTTGATCCGAGCCCAAAATGACTTGGCCTTGGCTGCCAAGGCCTTTGTCAGCGCCGTTGTCGGCTTTGTTGTTCGAGTCGTGATAATCCAAGCTTAAGCCTAAGGTGTCCGTGGCTTGCCAATCCAGATTTAACCCAAGGGAGGCTGCTTTGACTTCCGTGGTGCCTTTGCTGGCGGTAAATGAGCCGTCGTTGCCGCTGATGTCGGCGTACAGCGCCGTGCCGTTGGCATCCAGTTCATAGGCATTGATATTGCCTCCAAACTCGTTCCAAATACCCCAGCCGATGCTTTCGCTACCGGTGATCGAACGCGACGCGGTGTAATCCAGTGTCGCGGTGAAGCGATCGGTGACGGCGTATTGCAAGGTCAGTTGACCATTGCTGCGTTCGCGCTGGATATCCTCAATGCTGTAGTTCATGTCCTTGGCAAAATAATAATTGCCGCTGGGTTTACCATCGGCGCCGAGCGGCCGCGCGTCTTTGACTTTATCCGCCGCTAAGGTCGGCAGCGCCACATTGGCTTGCCAGCCTTGCACGTTGGCCTGTTGTTTTTGGAAGTCACGTTCTTGGTGCGAAACCGATACACTGACACCCAGTTTGTCATCCAGCAGGGTTGAACTGACCACCGCTGCTATTTCAGGGGTTACATTCGAGCCGGCTTCATTGCTGCTATCAAAAATGCCCTTGACGCTGGCCGTGGCATGGGTACCAGGTTTTTGTAGCGGTTTGGTGGTGATGATATTGACCGTTGCGCCTAAACCACCGCTTGGATTCTCCGCGCGAGCTGTTTTGTACACTTCCAACGCGCTGACGCCTTCACTGGATAAGTTTTCCAAGTTAAAGGAGCGGGTGTAGCCGGTGCCAGGCATTTGGCGGCCATTGAGGGTGACTAAGTTAAAGTCTGGGCCAAAGCCACGCACAGTAATTTGACTGCCTTCGCCGTTGGCGCGGCTGACCGATACGCCGGTAATACGTTGCAGCGATTCAGCCAAGTTGGTATCGGGGAATTTACCCATCTCTTCGGCGGAAATGGCATCAACCACACCGCTGGCATCGCGTTTAATATCCAGCGAGCGAATTAAGCTGCCACGGATCCCTTTGACTTCAATCACTTCGACTTTGTCATCGGCGGTTTGGCTGCGACTGGTTTTCGTTTGTTGCGGCGCCGCGTTTTGTTGGGCCAACGCGGCCGGTGCTTGGGCGCATAACGCTAGCAGCAAGGCGCTGGCCAGCGGCGTTTTATGAAATTGCTTGTTCATCTGTTATTCCTGTTCACGTCGTTGCAAGGCAAGGTCCAAAAGGCAGAGTCGGGGACCTTGGCACAGACCTTAGTTAATACTGACGTTATCGAGCCGATACACGGCGCCATTGCCTTTGCCCCAGTCTGGGAACACCATCAGAATATCGATAGCGCTGGTGTCTAACCCTTTGGCAGCGAGGTCTTTTAAGCGATAGCTATAGGTTTGCCACTGGCCAACCACCGGCGCTTTGCCTTCGATGCTGTCACTTAACTGCAGTTGCACTGCGCTGGCGGCGTCTTTGGCTTCCATTTTGAATTGCCATAACGCGCTGCTGTCGCTTGGCGGCGTGACGATTTTCAGATCGAATTTGACGATGCCTGTTTCGGTGACACTGCTGGCATCGAAATACACCTTATCGGCGGCAAACAAGCCCATCACGGTCGGAGCACCACCGATGATAAATTGCGCTGTTTTGCCATGGGCGGCATCGTCGTCTTCGACGGTGGGTTTGCTACCGCCACAGCAGTCCCACAACGACCAATTGGCGGCTGGCGCATCGGCAAACAAGGTTAACCCCTTGCTGCTGACCACCTCTGGCTCACCGATGCGAGCGTTGTCGATGCGATAAACCGCGCCATTGCCGGTCCCCCAGGCAGGGAATACCATCACGACATCCAGAGCGCTGACATCCAAGCCCTTGGCGGCTAAGTCGCTAATTTTAAAGGTATAGGTTTGCCATTGGCCGGTGACAGGGGCTTTGCCTTCGACACTGTCGGTTAGATTCAGCTCCACCGCGCTGGCGGCGTTGTTGGCTTCGACTTTAAATTTCCAGACCGAGGCGGCATCGTTGGGGGCGGTCACGACTTTTAACTCAAATTGCACCACGCCTTTGTCCAAAATACTGCTGGCATCAAAGGGTTTGTTGCTGCCACCATTGGCGGCGCGGGTGATAAAGCCCATCACTGTGGGGGCGGCGCCAATTTTAAATTCAGCGGTCATGCCATGTGCGGCGTCATCCAGTTGCTCGGTGGGTTTGCTGCCGGCGCAACAATCCCACAGCGGCCAATCGAGGTTTTGACCGTCTTTAAACAAGGTCAGCGATGGTTTAGCGCTGCTTGGACCGGCGATTTTCACATCATCCACTTGGTAAACGGCGCCTTCGCCTGTGCCCCAGGCAGGGAAAATCATCACCACATCGATCGCGGATAAATCAAGGCCGGCATCGGCTAACTTTTTCAGCGGGAAGGTGTAGGTTTGCCAGACACCCGCGGCTGGTGCTTTGGCTTCATTGCTGGCGGTTAAATCCAGTTCGACCGCGGTGGCGGCATTGTTACTCTCGACTTTAAGTTTCCACGCGGCTGCGGCGTTAGTCGGCAGTGACACCGCCTTCATGGCAAAACTTAAGCTGCCGCTGCTCGCCAGCGGCGATGCATCAAACGGCGATGGCACGCCGGCCGGGTCTTTGATAAATTCCTTGCGCGAGATAAAGCCATTGACGGTCGGTTGGCCGCCCACTTTAAACTCCATAACGCCACCGCGTTGGTTGTCGTTGACGACGGTCGGCTTGCTACCGCCACAACAATCCCAACCCGGCCAGTTTGGATTTTCTGCGTTTTCAAAAATGGTTAAGTTACGGGCGATGCCATCGCTTGGCGGCACTGGAATTGGCGCTTTGCCTTCGAGCAAGCCATCACCAACTTTATCGTAGCCTGGGCGAATGGTTTCGCAGCCTTTGCCGGTATCCGGGTTGGCGCTGCATTGATAGGCTCGCACGTAATCAATAACAAAACTTTGGCCTTTGGCAAACGCCGCGGCGTCGATGCCTTTGTTATTGACGTTTTCCGGCCAATTGCCACCGACGGCAAAGTTTAAAATCATAAAAAACTTCTGATCAAACGGCGCGCTGTTCCAATAGGTGGTTAATTTGCCGCTGGTTTGATAAAAATACTCGGTGTACCAACCGCGATGCTTTAAACCCACCGCTTGGTCTTTGCTGTTGTAACGCACTTCGGATTGACGTTGCGTGGCGTATAAATAGTCATCGACGTACCAGCGAATTTCACCTTGTTGCCATTCCACCGCATAGGTGTGGAAATCGTCGGCAGGGTTTTTCGCCATGGTGTAGTTTTTGCCAGAGCTGCTGTTGTTCGGCCAAGGTTTGCCGTAATGCAAGGTGCCGTGAACATTGGATTCGACATTGCCTTGGGCGTCTTTGACTTTCAGGTTGACCGCTTCCATGATGTCAATTTCACCCGAACGCGGCCAATCGCCATACACCGAATCGGTTGGCATCATCCAAAACGCCGGCCAAGCGCCTTGACCCGATGGCAATTTGGCGCGCATTTCAAAGCGGCCGTATTTAAAGTCGGCTTTTTTGCGAGTGGTGATCCGAGCGGAGGTGTAAGGTTTTTCGGCGCCGGCGGCTGCCGGTTTCGCAACGATGTTGAGCATGCCGTCAGCAACGAAGGCGTTGGCTTTATCGGCGGTATAACATTGTTTTTCGTTATTGCCACCGCCGGCGCAGTTGACTTCGTAATTCCATTTGCTGGTGTCGACACTGCTGCCATCGAATTCATCGCTCCACACCAGTTTCCAGCCACTGGCCGGTTTGCTGGTATCGACACTGCTGAGATTGGTTTGCGTGGCGGAATCACCGCCACAACCGGCCAGCAGGGTGGCGCTTAGCGCAACGCTGGCAAGGTATCGTGGCGATGCATGAGTGCCCGCCAACCGCTGTTGTCGTCTGATCATCGTTGTTATCCTGTCAAAGTGTGTGTCTGCAAGTCCGATGCGCTGCATGTGCTGGAGAGCAATGATCAGGCATGGCTTGTGTTGTTTTATTTGTAAGCGCTTTCTGAAAGCGCTTACAGAATTTATGCTGCGATGAAACGTGGGTCAACAGATCGCTGCTGTTTTTTTCTGCGATTCGTCGCATTGGCTACGTTCAGCTGTTTTCACAGGATGGTTGTGGCACACTCTGCAGCCGCGTTATTGGGCTGCCGTTAGCACAAAAGGGGAGGACGCCGTGGCCTATTCGTTGGTCATTTTTGATGTGGATGGCACCTTGGCCGATTCACTGCCGTTTTTATTGTCGGTGGTTAATCAGCTAGCCAGCCAGCATGGCTTTTTGACCATCAGCATGCAGGATGTGCCGCGGTTACGTCAGTTGCCGGCCCGACAAATTATGCGCGAGCTGCAACTGCCGTTGTATAAATTGCCGCGAGTGAGCCAGCAGTTTATTCAGCTGATGCGCCAGCATGCTGCGCAGATCCCGTTGTTTCCAGGCATTGAACAAGTGCTGCAGCAGCTTGCCGCACGGGGTGTGCAGTTGGCGATTGTGTCATCCAATGCCAGGCCGACGGTGCAACACCTGCTGGGCAATGATTTAACTTCGCTGTTTTGCACCTTGGAATGTGGCATGTCGATGTTCAACAAAGCCCATCGTTTACGCCAGTTGCTGAAGCGGCTGGCGGTCGCGCCATGTCAGGCGATTTATATTGGCGATCAAACCACCGATGCCAGCGCCGCGCGGCAAGCGGGCATTGCCTTTGGTGCCGTGAGTTGGGGGTACAACCATATTGATGCACTGCGAGCGTTGGCGCCTGCACATGAATTTGCCGATGTTCAAGCCCTCTATCAACTAGCCGACGGCTTGCCATCGGCCAGCGGTTACGCCAAATCCTAAGCCGCGCTCGCGCCGACACGCTTGACAAGGCACTGGCGTTTCACTAAAACGTTCCATATATCGAACGTTCGTTAAAAGGAACGCGATAGTCGCCTTTCTCAGTCTCGGCAATACATGGTGCTTTGATGGATAAACCCAGTTTGGAATTATTAGGCCGGCGCATTCAGCAATTAAGGCTGCAGCAGGGCATCTCGTTGTCGCAGCTGGCGGCCGCGGCAGGGATCGCCAAGTCGAACTTGTCGCGGTTAGAGCAGGGCAATGGTAACCCGACCTTGGACACCATTTGGCGCTTGTCGTTGCAATTGCAGTTGCCATTTGGTGACCTTATCGCACCACTTCGCACCGCCGTGGGGGATGATGGCGTGCAAGTGCGGTTGCTAGACCAAGGCACCGATCAACCGGCGGTGGATGCCTACTGGTTCAGTTGTGCGCCAAACACCCGCCGTGATGCTGAGCCACACGCCAAAGGCACCTTAGAGCGGGTGACGTTGATTAGCGGTGAATTGCTGGTTGGCCCGTCGAGCGCACCGGTTCGGCTAAAGGCGGGCGAAAGCTTCGAGTTTGCCGCCGACGTCGCGCATTGTTATCAAACCGGCGAGCGCTGGGCGACCGCGCTGTTAACGATTGTCTATGACAGCGCCGCATCGAGCACGCCGGGGGCGCACCATGCAACATAACCTTGGCAATGAGCCTGCGTTGGCGCTGCAAAGCGGCTGGCAGCTTGGCGTAAAAGACGCATTGCCGCTGTTAGGCGGCTACATTCCGGTGGCGATGTCGTTTGGGCTTGTCGCCACGCAAGCAGGCTTTTCAGTGCTGCAAGCCTGTCTGATTTCGGGCTTGGTCTATGCCGGCGCCTCGCAATTTTTGTTTGTGGCCATGGTCGCCTCGGGGGCGCCGCTATGGTTGGTGGTGGCCATGACCTTGCTGATTAACGCCAGGCATCTGGTGTACGCCCCGAATATCGCGCCTTATATTCCCAATGGCCGCTATTGGCTGTTGTTGATGCATGGCCTGACCGATCAATTGTTTGCGTTGTCGCACAGCCGCATGCCGCAATTAAACGCTCAAGCACGGCGGCCTTGGTATATCGCGGCGGCAAGTATCGCTTGGCTTAGCTGGGTGGGCGGTACTTGGCTTGGCGCTGTGGCGGGCTCCGAGATTAGTAGCCGGTGGCCCTTGCTGGCACAAGTGTTCCCCTTTGCGTTACCGGCGCTGTTTATCGTGTTGCTGGCGCCTAAATTTACCGACAGGCCTTGGGCGATAAGCTTGGCACTGACCATCGTGCTGGCCTTGCTGATTAAAGTGCTTGGTTTTGCCAATGCCGCAGTGGTGGTGGCAGCCAGCTGCGGCACTGTGCTTTATCTTTGGCAGCAGCGCCATCCATCGCTGAATCGTTCGTTTGAGACTGCGGACGCGTCACCTGCAGCGCCACAGCCAGCACTACAACCAGCGCTACAACCAGCACTTCAAGCCGAACCACAACGGGCCACCTGTGAAAACCCCGAGCCGTCTCAACCACACCCTCAACCACACCCTCAACCACAAGCACGAGGCAGCCATGAATAAAGAATGGGATCTGGCATTGGGCGTGCTAATCATCGGCACTTGGTTATTGCGGGCGCTGCCGCTGTGGTGGACTCGTCGCCACTTGCAGCAACAAGCCCACAGCGACCGGCCCGTGCAACTGCCGACCTGGTTAACCGTCGCCGGCCCAATGATGATCGCCGGTATGCTCGGCGTGTCGTTGTTACCAGCACCACTAACCATTGGCAGCGGCATCGCCACTCTGCTCGGTGTTGCGGTGACGATTCTGGTATGGCGACGCACCCAAGGATTAGGCTGGCCCGTTGTCAGTGGCGTGGCTTGTTTTGGCTTAAGTATCCTGCTGATGTCCTTTTAAACGACGGCTATTGCAGGCTTTGCAGTTCAGCGGGCAGGTGTTGAGCACATGTCAGATGGTTGGCTTAACACCATGTGTTCCTGACGTCCTTTTTCCTACGTTCTTTTCCGCCCGTTTTTATAACCACGAGGGCAGCTGCATTGGCAAAGCCTTGAGGTTGATAGTTTTTTGCGGTAGCGTTGCCGGATGTTAAAAAATTAAAAGTTGGCCCTGCGTTCACGCGCGGTTGTTCTTTTGATGGTGTTGTGAGAAACATTCAATGCGTCTTAGCCATTTATTCGGGATATGTGTCATTTATCCGCGTTGGCCAAATGAAGTGCCGCCGGTATACCTGTCCTCAAAAAAAACAACTATCAGAGCTCAAAGATGCAGCTAACAAGTCAACTCTGCCAACCAAGGCTAGCGCTGTGGAACAGGCACGTGGCGTCAGCCCCTTCGTAAGGCGTCAGAGTTTATGAAGACGTTACTGCTGTCACTTTTACTTTTATCCCAAGTAGCATGGTCCTCGACACCAATGAAAACAGATACATATGGAAATCCGGTCCTTGATCAATTCAGCGAAGAGGGATTTGTTGACTGCGTTTTTAGAATTGTTAAACGGTCAGAGAGCGTCAGAAGCTATAGGCTACGGTTACAGGCAACATATTCTGGTGAAGTCGTGGGCATGGATGTTGAAGTTGCCAAAAATATCCAGAGTGGCTTTGATGCAGAAATGAGCCTCAAAAAAGAAAATGTCTATCGGCAAGGCGTGGTATTCATCCGAACCGGTCCAGAAAGCGACAGATTGATAAATGCTCTGGCCAAACTATATGGCGTGCAAGATAACAAGCGGCAAATGAGGCTTGAGGAGACTTTCACGGCAATTGCACTGCATCAAGAACCGCTGCAAATGGAACAACAGCTAGTCAAGATTAAGATTTTTGGTCGAGATGGTGAACCCTTTGATGAACAAGCTTATTATGAGTCGTTCCTCAATCTTGATTTAAAAGAGGGCTTCGTGTTTTGGAATGAGAAGGATCCGGATTACCGAAAGCCTCTTATTCAAGGACTTTCTCAATGAGCCGTTACAATGCACGACGTTATGAAGCCTTCGGCCACCGTGATTTCAACTGTGATGCAATTTTTCACAAGAATCGTATGTGGTTAAAAATGGGAAATAAAGCCTTACATACATGACCACCTCTGCTTCGTAGGGGCAAACCTTCATTTAGCTGCTTCGGCCTATGTTGTATGAATTCGATTGATAAATTAATAAGGGAAATCAATGAAAGGTATGTTTTATAAATGCACTCTGCTCGCTCTATTTGCGTTCATGCTTGGTTGCAGTAATCAACAAACAAAATCAAGCAGTAGTGTGGTTGATTATTTATATCCCAAAGGAACAAACGAAATTGTTCAGCCATCAATACCAACTCTAAAATTACCACTAAAAGTAGGTATCGCATTTGTCCCAGACAGTTCAACTGAACAACGGGGCATCAATCAATGGTCATCTAACGTTGGCGGCGGTCCAGATCTATCAGCCAAAACAAAAATGAATTACTCCAAGAGGTCGCTAACAACTTTAATAAGTTAAATTTTATTAATAAAGTTGAGATTATCCCGACTGAATACTTAACGAAAGGCGGCAGCTTTGGCAATTTAGAACAAATCCGAACCATGTATGATATTGATGTCATTGCTTTAGTTTCTTACGATCAAGTTCAGTTCACGGATGGCAGTTTTCTGTCTTTGACATACTGGACGATAGTAGGTGCTTATGTTGTGGCAGGTGAAAAAAATGACACCAGCACTATGTTAGATCTGACGGATCCCCACAAACCATCTAAATATATCAACAACTTAGCGATTTCAAATTTTCCCAATCCCATTCTTCTGCCCAAGTCGTGATTTGCCTTATGGCTGCTTGAATATCGTTCGCTGAGATT
>JACCDZ010114615.1_pt1 | contig 32030 bp, 32 predicted proteins | sample 7449551 | NCBI WGS metagenome assembly JACCDZ01 (sample SAMN15323452, study PRJNA562643) | freshwater metagenome | isolation source: river surface water | place: USA:Blue River Watershed | collected 2017-08-18 | reverse complement strand
CATTAGCAGAAGCCATTCTGTCCATAAATCCGTGTTTATTTCTTCTTTTTCTTTTCGATGGTTGAAACGTTCTTTTGCTCATTGGTTTGTATCTTTAAAATCTTTATTTATATGTCTTCTAGTTTTTGAATAACCGTTATTCGAAAACCGAGTGCAAATATACAAAGACTTTTTTTTCTAGCAAGTAGTTTTATAAAAATATTTTTAAATCCTTTTACTATCTTTGCATTCATAAATTCAAACCTATTATGTTTCACAAAAATATCAAACTTATTCTTGCTGGACTTGTAGTCGCTACAGGCATTTGGCAATTTACTGAAAGTAACATCGGAAACGGAATCTTCCTTATATTACTAAGTGCAATTCCCGTTTTTTTATATTTCAAAAACGAATTCATCTTACTTGCGTTCTTAAAGTTGAGAAAACAAGATTTTGAAGGCGCTAAAAAATGGTTAGACAAAATTAAGAACCCAGAAGGAGCTTTGGTTAAAAAACAGCAAGGTTATTTCAATTACCTCCATGGTATTATGGTTTCTCAAACTAATATCAATCAAGCTGAGAAATTTTTCAAAAAAGCAATTGAACTGGGTTTGTCTATGGATATGGATTTAGCTGTAGCCAAATTAAACCTTGCAGGTATTGCAATGTCTAGAAGGAGAAAACTAGAGGCCACATCGTTATTGAATGAAGCGAAGAAACTCGACAAGCAAAACATGTTAAAAGATCAAATTAGCATGATGAAAGAACAAATGAAGAAAATATAGATTTTCTAGAACCTGAAACAAGTTCAGGTTGACAGATAATCTAGTATATATAGTACGTCTGTCATTCTGAACTTGTTTCAGAATCTAACTGTTTCCATAAATTAAGCCAATTAGGATTAGACTCTTCTATTAAATTTATTTTCCATTTTCTGTGCCAATTTTTCAATTGCTTTTCTCTTGCAATTGCATCATTAATATATTGAAATTCTTCATAATAAACCAATATATTCAACTTATACTTTGCCGTAAATTTTGCTCCTTCTCCAATCACGTGTCTCTCCATTCTGTCATCTATTCCTCCCGTAACTCCAATATAAAGAGTCCCATTAGGTCTATTCGTTAGAATATATACCCAGTAATTATGATATGCTCTATTAGCCATAATTAAATACAGTTAATTTAGAACCTGAAACAAGTTCAGGTTGACAAATACTCTGCTCATGTTCTCGCCTGAAATTCTAAACTTGTTTGCTTAGAATATTCAATATCCTCGAGTTAGAATCTCAATTAATATCCTTCCAAAGGAATTTCCAATTGGTATTTTTTATTCGTAGGATTCAGCATTTTAGTGGTGCGCAACCACGGATTATGAATTTTCAATATTTTATAATTAATCCCTTGCTGAATTGCTAAGCTTGCTAAATTAGTAACCGAACTATCAATTACAATTTTCTTAGTGGCCACAATTCTATATTGCTCCTCTTCGGCAATTGGAAAACCATATTGTTCTGGATGTTCCATAATTTGTTTTAAGGCTAAAATTCGGAATACATATCGAGAAGTCTCATCATTTAGCAATAAATCATAATAATTAGTTACTCTCTGAGTGTCCATTTGTTTCTTAACTCCTGTCCCCCCAGCATTGTAAGCTGCAGCTACCAAAGTCCAGTTTCCAAATTTTTCTTTGGCTTTCAAAAAGTAAACACATGCTGCCTCAGTTGCTTTTTCTAAATGATAACGTTCGTCAATATTCTCATTTACTTCTAAACCTATTTCTTTGGCTGTATCAGGCATAAATTGCCAAATTCCTTTGGCACCAGCCGGAGAAACAACATTTACTAATCCACTTTCAATTACCGCAACATATTTAAAATCGGCAGGAATTCCATTTTTCTTTAAAATAGGTTCAATTACTGCGAAAGCTCGGCGCGCTCTTTTTAAAATTAACAATGTCGAAGCATTCAAATGTTTGTTCACCAATAACTCTCTATCCAAGCGTTCTTGCACATCAGCAATTTGCAACGGCACTGCTTCTCCTGCAAAATCAATTTTAGCGGGGAAATAATTCGGATTGAATCGCGCAATCCAATTAGAAGGTAATTCTAATTTAGAAGCAAAGATAAATAGACCACTTATTAATACTATTCCGATTAACAGCATTGATTTGCGAATGTTTTTTATTCCTTTTTTCATAAATTCTTTTCTTTTTCTGCATCTAAAAACTCACCTAAAATAATAGCTGGTAAATTTTGGTTTAGCCATTTATATTTACTTAAAATCATAACATGCGTTCCGCCTTTCACTACAATACAATCTTTGATATATTGAATTGGAAAAACCTCATCAGCATCGCCGTGAATATGAATTACACTTGTATCAACTTGGGTTCTATCCCACAATACAACTCGTTCAATTGCCCAATCTAAATAGAGAACATCGCGAACCGAAAGATACCTTTCATACAGCTTCAATCGCTGCGCAATTGATTTTCCAAAAGAAAAACCACTTAACTTTTCCATGTTTGAAAAAATTGAGGTAGGAATTAATTTATAGGCTTTGGTTGTTTTCGCAATTTTCATTCGGCGAGGAAACTCTACATTCGTTTTCACACTCGAAATAATAATTACTTTCAGCGGATTCAAAAAAGCTGCCATTTCTTGCACCAAAATTCCTCCGAAAGAAACACCAATCAAAACAGGATTGGGTTCTGTTATTTTTTGAGCCATTCGTTGGGCGTAATCTGCTAAGGACTCATCCCCTATTGGCAATTCCCAATCCAAAAGATGCACTTCAAATAGCGATTCCGGCAAGATAATGCGCTCAAAAATCAACGAACTAGCCGCCAATCCGGGCATACAATAAACCGAAATCTTTTTATTATCCATTGTTTAAGAAACCATTACTTTAGGGTAAAAATAAGGATAATTTTTAGAAGAATTCTTTCGAACAGAACAAAGGTTAAAAGTTGTTACAAAAACTACTTCTCGATTTCTCTCAAACTTTCCATTTTTTTGTATGCCAAGAAACCAGCTATATCTTCAAAGTGCTCCACTACTCTTTTGTTTCCAAATTCAAATACCTTAGTGGCTAAACCGTCCAAGAAATCACGGTCGTGTGACACTAAAATCAAAGTACCATCAAAATCCTTTAAGGCGTCTTTTATAATATCTTTGGTTTTCATATCCAAGTGATTCGAAGGCTCATCCAGAATCAATAAGTTAACAGGTTCCAACAACAATTTAATCATCGCTAAACGTGTTTTTTCTCCTCCAGAAAGTACTTTCACTTTTTTAGTTACATCATCGCCATGAAACATAAAAGCACCTAAAATATCTTTGATTTTGGTTCTAACATCACCTACAGCAATATCATCAATAGTTTCAAAAATAGAGGCATTCCCATCTAATAAAGCCGCTTGATTTTGTGCAAAATAACCAATTTGGGCATTGTGACCAATTTCGACACTACCACTATCAATGCCTATTTCTTTCATAATAGCTTTAATCATAGTGGATTTACCTTCTCCATTTTTTCCAACAAAAGCAACTTTTTGTCCGCGTTCAATAACCAAATTCGCATCTTTAAACACCACATGATCACCATACGATTTAGACAATTCTTTTACAATAACAGGATATTGTCCTGAACGAGCTGCTGGAGGAAACTTCAATTTCAAAGCCGATGTATCTACTTCGTCTACCTGAACAATTTCAAGCTTTTCTAACATCTTCACACGTGATTGTACCGCATCCGTTTTAGAAAAAGTACCTTTAAATCGGTCAATAAACGCTCTGTTATCAGCAATCATTTTTTGTTGTTCATCGTAGGCTTTTTGTTGGTGCATACGACGGTCTTTTCGCAATTCTAAATAATGAGAATACTTGGCTTTATAATCATAAATACGTCCCATGGTAACTTCTATAGTACGATTAGTTATATTATCTACAAACGCCCTATCGTGCGAAATTACTACAACCGCTTTAGCTTGATTGATCAAGAAATCTTCTAGCCATTGAATACTTTCGATATCCATGTGATTTGTTGGCTCATCAAGCAGAATTAAATCTGGTTTCTGTAATAAAATTTTAGCCAATTCGATACGCATTCTCCAACCTCCCGAAAACTCTGAAGTTTGACGCGTAAAATCTTCCCGAACAAACCCTAATCCAATTAAGATTTTCTCGACCTCAGCTTCGTAGTTTACTTCTTCAATTGCATAGTACTTCTCACTCAAATCCGAAACACGCTCAATTAATCTCATGTACTCATCACTTTCATAATCAGTACGAACGGTCAATTGCTCATTCAGTTCGTCAATTTCAGCTTTCATTTTAAAAATTTCACCAAACGCCTTTGATGTTTCTTCCATTACAGTGGCGCCATCTGTGGTCAATAAATGCTGAGGCAAATAAGCTACAACCGCTTCTTTAGGCGCCGAAATGGAACCTGTAGAAGGTTTGCTATGACCTGCAATTATCTTTAAAAGCGTAGATTTTCCAGCTCCATTTTTACCCATAAGGGCAATTTTATCATTTTCATTAATAGCAAAGGAAACATCACTAAAAAGTGTAGTCCCGCTAAATTGCACAGAAACATCATTAACTGTAATCATGGGTATAGTGAATTTGTTTATTATAAAAGTCAGCTTAAATAGCTTCCTTTTTTGAAGGCGCAAATATAATTCAAATCACTCGTTGTTTGAAGTGTATTGAATACAATTTTATTATTCTTTTACTACCATTCTGACTAATAAAGACTCATTTGTTCATAATAATTGTCAAGAAAAACAAAAAAAATGACATTTAAACCAACTGAAAGCCTACCATTCATAATTTCAAAAGACCTGATTATTAAATAGTTGAACAAACAAAAATAGCAGAAAATATTGTTTCGTACGATATTTAAGAAAAGGAAGCAGCTAATTCAGAATTTTACAATAGATAAACCAATAACATAATTGATTTATAAATACCACCAACCAAAACCCCACATGTATGACTTCAAAAGAAACTACTGCAATAATTAATATTGCAAATACAGGCATCATTTTGAATCCCTTATCAAAAAAGAAAGAACAAATCCCTTTTTCAGATGTTGCTAAAATTCATATCAACGTACATCATCGAAAATTTATTCTTAAAAGCTTCTTAATTGGATACTTCCTTTTTACTTTGTTTTGTTTACAATATCTAAACTTAGAACTTTCCTTATTCTCTATTCTTATTTTTATAATCAATTTCATGGTGATGAATACGCTAGATTTTAAAACCTACCATTTACAAATTGTTCTAAAAAATAATGCCGTTATCGAGAAACGTATTCCTAAAAAATTAAAATATGAATACATTACTATAATCAATGAAGTTCGTAATCAACTACAACAAAATCCTACACCCGCTTTGTGATTTGTAAATAAAATAGTACTTTAGAAAAAAATTGAATCAATTCTATGTTTATGAACAGAGTCAAAATTATTTTCTATCTTTTAGTGTTTACAATTTCTTCGAAAGGATACAGCCAATTAGATAAATACAAAGGAGAGACTTTTCTCTTTCAAGATGCCAGAACTAAACAAGCAATTGTAATAGAACATGATTCAGTTTATTACAAAAACACCCCTCATAAATTTCAAAAATTAAAGCATACTGATTATCCTGAAATCCTTTCTCGCTATAATGCGTTTAATATAAATGGGAAGAATTATTTTGCTCACAACGGATGCGGCCCTGTCTTAGAATGGCGTAATGATTCAATTATACGAATTGACAATTCTTTTTTACACCAAAATCAGTACGGAGCTACTACTTTTGTATACCGAGATGAAATCTATTATTTTGGTGGATACGGTTTATTTACATTTAAAAATGTAATAACAAAATATATATTTAAGTCAAAAGAATGGATGGCTGTTCAAACATTTGGAAATGAATTCCCTTCATTAAGAAGAGATGCTAACCGAATTTTAATTGGAGACGATTTATATATTTTTAGTGGGCTATGTGAAAATCCAGCAGATTTTTATTACGGACAAATACCTACTGACAACATAGTATGGAAATTAGACCTTAAAACAATGCAATGGAGCAAAGAAGGTATATATGACCCAAAATACAATTCAATTGAAAAATATTTTAATTTTCAAAATGGGTCAAAAATGTATATGATTGGTAGAGGAGCTAATAATAAACTGATTGAAATCGACATTTTAAACAATACAATCAAAAAATACCAATTACCATCACTTATTTTACCAAAGTTCTTTTATTTTGATGAAAAAGCAAATGAGTTGGTACTATTACATTTCCTGAGCACAAAGGGAACAAGTAAAATTATTCGCCTCAAATTGAACTCGCTCTTGACAAATCCCATTCAAACAGAAACTTTTATCAGTAATCCTTACGAAAAATGGTTATATTCATTTGTTGGTTTAGTAGTATTGTCCGTTATTTCCATTCTGTTCTATAAATCAAAAATAAAAAATACAATTCAACAACATAAGAGCATTCTTTTTGATCACAAGTCGCAAAAACTCCAATTCAAAGGAAAAACACTTGATTCCTTTGATTCAAATGAATTAAAAATTATAACTTATTTAATAAAAAACCAAGCTGATTATATTCCCCTCAATTCGCTAAACAATTTATTTGAACAAGATGATTTAACTGAAAATTATTCAAGTACAACTAAACGGAGAGAAATAACATTAAATGCAATAATTACTAAACTAAGTTTCATCACAGGAATTAACGAAAGTGATATTATTCTTTATCGTAAAAATCCAGACGACAAAAGAATGAAAGAAATTAAACTTAAAGAAAATTTAATCCAAACTAAATAAAAAAAACTCGCATTTAAAATGCGAGTTTTTTTTATCTGTAAAATGCTTTATTCTTTTCTCCACTTCTTAGTTTCTTCAAAAACATGTTCTAAAATAGCTTGTTCTTTTTCGTCAAAATCAACATTTCTACGACTCATGACTAATTTAGCAGTTGCAAATGCTTTGCTTGTAGTGTAAGTAGTAAAACCAGCAGCCCCACCCCAAGAAAAACTAGGGACAAAATTGCGAGGAAAACCACTACCAAAAATATTGGAACTCACCCCCACAACCGTTCCTGTATTGAACATGGTATTAATACCGCACTTACTATGATCGCCCATCATCAAACCACAAAACCGTAAGCCGGTCTTAACAAAACCCTCAGTTTCATAACTCCATAATTTCACTTCTTCGTAGTTATTTTTCAAGTTCGAATTATTACTATCAGCGCCAATATTACACCATTCTCCCAAAACCGAATTACCTAAAAACCCGTCATGACCTTTGTTAGAATAACCAAATAAAACCGAATTATTCACTTCTCCCCCAATTTTGGAATAAGGTCCTACAGTGGTGGCCCCGTATATTTTAGCCGCCATTTTTACGCCAGCACCTTCACATAAAGCAAATGGCCCGCGAATTACAGACCCTTCCATAATTTCGGAATTCTTACCTAAATAAATTGGTCCTGTAGACGCATTTAAAGTAACAAACTCCAATGACGCTCCTTCTTCAATAAAAATGTTTTCGGGAGCAATTACATTTACTGATTTTGGGATGGATTGTGATTTTCTATCCTGAGTCAGGAAATCAAAATCAGCACGAATAGCCTCGTCGTTTTTAGAAAAAATATCCCAGGTATTTTGAACCGTTAGACATTCTCCTGAAAAATCTAGTATTTCGTAGGTATCAAAATCAACTTCTTCTTGGTCTTCGTTGGTAAAGAAAGCAACAACCTCTTCTCCTTTAAAAATAGCTTGATTCGACTCTAAATTTTGAATCATTTCAACCAAGGTAGTATTAGGCAAGAAAGAAGCATTAATCATTACGTTTTGCTCCATTTCCACCATAGGATATTTATCTGAAAGATACTCTTCTGTCAATGTTGTAGTGGTAGAACCTAAATACGCTTCCCATTTTTGACGGATAGTCAAAATTCCAATTAAAATATCAGCCACAGGGCGTGTAAAAGTAAATGGCAAAAGTGCATTCCGTGAAGGTCCGTCAAAAAGGATATAATTCATTTTAAGAAATTACAAAGTTATAATGGTCAAAGTTACAAAGATTTTGAAGCAGATAAAAATAAAAAAAGCCTCACAAATAGTGAGGCTTTGTCTAATCAGAAACGAATTAAAATTATTTAACGTGTTTCGCGTATTTAGTTTTGAATTTATCAATACGTCCTGCAGTATCGATAAGTTTAGATTTACCTGTGTAAAAAGGGTGAGAAGTTCTTGAAATCTCCATTTTTACAACTGGATATTCAACACCATCAACAGTGATAGTTTCTTTAGTTTCTGCAGTAGATTTAGTAATAAAAACGTCATCATTTGACATGTCTTTAAAAGCAACTAATCTGTAATTTTCTGGGTGTACACCTTTTTTCATCGTAATTCTTTTTTTATTAGTTTCAATTATAATTGTGCTTTGAAGCTTTTCCTCTAACAGAAAAGGTATAAACCAATTATAACTTTTTGTTTTTACATTATTATTTTGAGTTTGCAAATTTACACTTATTTTTCAATAAACAAATCTTTGCCTTACTTTTTTTATTCAGCGCTAAATCACGATTTTTCGATACTAATAATATAGGAATTGCTATATTTGTGGATTAATTTTAAATATTTTACATCATGATAAATGAAATTATAAAAAAAAATGGAATAACTTATGGAATACTAACTGGTGTTTTTTCAGCTGTGTTTACAGCTACCATTTATGCCGTCAATATTAATTTATTTACATCTCTATGGTTAGGATTGTCGAGCATCGCTTTTTATTTAATCATATCTATTGTTTTACTTTCAAAAACGAAGAAGGAATTCAAAGGCCATTTTAGTTTCAAAGAAGCATTTACTACCTATTTCATTTGTAGTCTGATTGGAATATTTATTGGCACTACATTTAATATTTTGTTATTCAATGTAATTGATCCATCAGCTCAAGACACAGTTAAAGAACTGACTATAAAAAGTGCAGTAGAAACAATGCAAAAATTTAACACTCCTGCTGCAGCAATCAATGAAACTATTGCAAACATGAAAGAAAATAACCCATATTCAATATCAGGTTTAATTAAAGGTTCTCTTTCAAGTCTTGTTTTTAGTTCAATTATTGGTTTAATAATAGCTGCCTTTTTCAAAAGTAAGACACAAGAATAAAACTACATGAATCTATCCATACTTATCCCGCTTCTTAACGAAGAGGAATCATTGAACGAATTGTACACTTGGATTGTCAAAGTGATGCAAACTAATAATTACACTTACGAAATCATCTTCCTTGATGATGGTAGTACAGATAATTCTTGGCAGTGTATCGAACAATTTGCTCAGGAAAATTCGAATGTAAAAGGTATTCGTTTCATGAAAAACTTTGGTAAATCGCAAGCCTTACATGCAGGTTTTGCCAAAGCCAAAGGAGATGTTATCATTACTATGGATGCTGATTTGCAAGATAGCCCTGAAGAAATTCCTGGATTGTATGACATGATTACCAATGGAAACTTTGACTTGGTTTCGGGCTGGAAGAAGAAACGCTACGATTCTGTTGTTGCTAAAAATTTGCCTTCCAAATTATTCAACTGGGCTGCTCGAAAAACTTCGGGTGTGTATTTAAATGATTTCAATTGTGGTTTAAAAGCCTACAAAAATGTGGTGGTGAAAAACGTAGAAGTTTCTGGAGAAATGCACCGCTATATTCCCGTATTAGCAAAAAATGCTGGTTTTAATAAAATTGGCGAAAAAGTAGTACAGCATCAAGCAAGAAAATACGGCGAATCCAAATTTGGCATGAGCCGTTTCATTAATGGCTTTTTAGATTTAATTACCATTTGGTTTTTATCACGTTATGGGAAACGACCTATGCACTTTTTTGGAGCTGTGGGCGTATTAATGTTTATCATTGGTTTTGTATCTACAGGTTTGATTATTGGTGTCAAATTATTCCGTTTGTACTCTGGTTACGATACCATATTGGTAACAAATAATCCACTGTTTTATATCGCGCTCACCGCTATGATTATTGGTTCGCAATTATTCCTAGCTGGATTTTTAGGCGAAATAATTCTTCGAACAAAAAACAATGAAGAACGATATAAAATAGCTAATGAACTGAATTGAAAACTAATTTGAATTAAATGCCCAACTCCCAAATCATTACCCAAAAAATTATCGAAATCAGAGGTCACAAAGTACTACTCGATTTTGATTTAGCCGAATTGTACAATACTGAAACAAGAATATTGAAACAAGCTGTACGGCGTAATAGCAGTCGATTTCCAAAAGACTTCATGTTTGAGTTGACGGAAGAAGAATGGATATCTTTAAGATCACAAATTGTGACCTTAAAAACAGGAAGAGGTCAACATTCAAAATATTTGCCCTTCGCTTTTACAGAACAAGGCGTAGCAATGCTTTCAAGTGTATTGAACAATGAAAGAGCCATTGAAATTAATATTGCCATCATGCGGAGTTTTGTTTCGCTTCGAAAATTCGCACTGACGTATGAAGAATTAACAAAACGAGTAACGGAAATTGAGCAACAATTTCCTGATATTTATAAAGCACTGAATCATTTGATGGATTCCAAACAACAACATCAAATGCAACAAGAACGAAAAAAGATTGGTTATACCAAATAATAGACATAAATGGAAATCAAACAAACTATTTTAGACAAAGTAAACGAATGGCTCTCGCCTAATTTTGACTCAGCGACTCAAAATACAATTAAAGAAATGATGACTTCGGCTCCACAAGAGCTAGAAGAAAGTTTTTATAAAAATTTGGAGTTTGGAACAGGCGGAATGCGAGGAGTTATGGGAGTTGGAACTAACCGTATTAACCAATACACCTTAGGGAAAAATACCCAAGGTTTGTCTAACTATTTGAAAAAAGTATTTCCTGGAGAAAATTTACGCGTAGCGATTGCTTACGATTGCCGACATAATAGCAATACTTTAGCTAAAGTAGTTGCTGATGTATTTTCTGCCAATGGAATTCAAGTTTTCTTATTTTCAGAATTGCGTACAACTCCCGAATTATCATTCACCGTAAAATATTTGAATTGTCACGCAGGAATTGTGTTGACTGCTTCTCATAATCCACCAGAATACAACGGATACAAAGTATATTGGCAAGATGGAGGTCAATTAGTACCGCCTCAAGATGGTGAGATTATTGAGTTAATCGAAGCCTTGAATTATGACGAAATCAAGTTTGAAGCCAACGCGGATCTCATTCAATATATTGGAGCAGAAGTCGATGCTGCTTTCCATGAATCTACTATTGAGAACGCCAGTTTCAAAACAACACCAGCAGCAGCCAAAGAAAACTTAAAAATCGTATACACTTCGCTACACGGAACTTCAATTAAATCGATTCCTACTGTTTTGGCGCTAGCGGGATACTCACAAGTTCATATTGTTAAAGAACAAGCAGAACCAAACGGAGATTTTCCGACCGTTAAATCTCCAAATCCTGAAGAACCAGAAGCTTTAAGTATGGCAATGCAATTAGCTGAAGAAACAGATGCTGATATTGTAATTGGTACTGATCCTGATTCAGATCGTTTAGGCGTAGCTGTAAGAAATACTGAAGGTAAAATGATATTATTGAATGGTAATCAGACAATGATTATCATGACGGCATTTTTATTAGAACAATGGAAACGAGCCGATAAAATTACTGGAACTGAATTCGTAGGTTCGACAATTGTATCGACTCCGATGATGCTCGAATTAGCCTCTGCTTATGGAGTGGAATGCAAAGTTGGGTTGACTGGTTTCAAATGGATTGCCAAAATGATTAAAGATTTCCCTAACCAAAAATTCATCGGCGGTGGAGAAGAAAGCTTCGGATTTATGGTGGGCGATGCCGTTCGCGACAAAGATGCGGTGGGCGCTTCGCTTTTAGTATGTGAGATTGCAGCTTTAGCGAAAGCCTCAGGAAGTTCGTTATACCAAGAATTATTAAACTTGTACGTTGATTTTGGTTGCTACAAAGAGCATTTGATTTCGTTAACCAAAAAAGGAATTGACGGACTAGCCGAAATCAATCAAATGATGATTGACTTGCGTGAAAATCCTGTTGATGAAATCAATAGTCAACGTGTGGTATGTATTGATGATTACCAAAATTCAACTTCATTAAATAGAATAACAAACGAAATTGAGCCAATTACTATTCCGAAATCGAATGTGTTAATCTACTATTTGGAAGACGGTTCTAAAATTTGCGCGCGACCAAGTGGAACGGAACCAAAAATAAAATTCTATTTTAGCGTGAACACTACTTTGGATAAAGTCGAAAATTTCAAAGCAGTTGAATCTGAATTAGACCAAAAAATTAGCAATATAATAGCAGCAATGCAATTGAACTAAATGGATCAAAATATAACTAAATTAATTCCTTACACTAAACCCTATCAATCTCATATTGTATTGAATGTGGTATTTAATATTTTGTATGCTTTATTTAGCACACTCTCTATGATAACAATGTTTCCGTTGTTAGAGGTATTGTTCAAAAAAAGTACATCTGTTATTAAAGAACCTACTTATACAGGAATTCAGAATATAGGACAATTCGGAAAAGATTGGTTGTTCTTCACTATATCTGATTTGAACCAAAAACAAGGACCGCAATTTGCTTTATTGTTGGCTGTCGTTTTAGTTATTGTAACCTTTTTATTGAAAAACCTTTTTAATTATCTGGCTTCGTATCATATTACTCATCTAAAAAATGGGGTATTGCGCGATTTGAGACAAAAGATGTATTATAAAATAATCGACTTGCCTATCTCCTATTATTCTGAAAAAAGAAAAGGAGATATCATGGCTCGAATGCTTGGTGATGTAAATGAAGTACAAAATTCCTTCTTTTCTATTTTAGAACTCATCGTAAAAGAGCCGTTAACAATTGTGTTTACTATCATTGCAATGTTGAATATTAGTGTAAACCTGACACTGTTTGTTTTTGTTTTTATTCCTGTTTCTGGATTTATCATTTCGAAAATAGGAAAAAGTTTAAAATCAAAATCCACTCGTGCACAACAAGAAAGTGGTTATTTCATCTCATTGGTAGAAGAAAGTTTAAGTGGACTCAAAGTAGTTAAAAGCTACAATGCCGAAAGCCTATTCAAAAAACGTTTTGATAATTCAATTAATACATTAATGAAAATTACCAATAGCATTGGAAACAAAAATAACCTAGCTTCGCCGATGAGTGAATTTATGGGAATTGTAACCATTGCTACTTTATTATGGTACGGCGGTAACCTAGTTTTAGTTGATAAAACTCTTGAAGGATCATTGTTCTTAGTATATATGTTACTTTCTTATAACATTCTGACTCCTGCAAAAAATATCTCTAAAGCCTCTTATGCCGTAAAAAATGGATTGGCAGCTGCCGAACGTGTTTTTGAAGTATTGGAAATTGAGAATGCTATTACGAATCATAAAGAAGCCGAAGTAAAAGACACTTTCGACTCTAAAATTGAAATTTCAAACATCAACTTTAAGTATGAAGAAGAAAATGTCTTGAAAGACTTTTCATTGGAAGTAGTCAAAGGACAAACGGTAGCTTTAGTTGGTCAATCTGGTAGTGGAAAAAGTACCATTGCTAATTTATTGACACGCTTTTATGATGTTAACGAAGGTACTATTCAAATCGACGGAATTGACATTAAAAAATTAAACTTAAGTTCACTTCGTGGATTAATTGGATTGGTTACTCAAGATAGCATTTTGTTTAATGATAGCATCAGAGCTAATATAGCTTTAGGCAAAGAAGATGCAACCGATGAAGAAATTGTCGAAGCATTAAAAATTGCCAATGCATATGAATTTGTAAAAGACTTACCTAACGGCATTCATACTAATATTGGCGATAGCGGAAATAAACTATCAGGCGGACAAAAACAACGTCTTTCAATTGCACGTGCCGTTTTGAAAAACCCACCGATTATGATTTTAGACGAAGCTACATCGGCTTTGGATACTGAAAGTGAAAAATTGGTGCAGGTGGCTTTAGAAAATATGATGCAAAACCGAACTTCTATTGTTATTGCTCACCGTCTTTCTACAATACAAAAGGCAAACAAGATTGTGGTAATGCAAAAAGGTAGAATTGTAGAACAAGGCACTCATGAAGAATTAATTGCATTGAACGGAACCTACAACAAATTGGTGAGTATGCAATCACTCGAATAAGGATGTATTTAACTAGTCCAAATATCCAACTCCCTGAAGACCCAGACACTATTGTCTGGAAATACTTGGATTTGTCAAAATTTTTGGATTTGTTGCTATCGCAAAAATTATTCATGTCGCGATCGGATAAATTTGAAGATCAATACGAAGGAACTTTTAGCGAACCTACATTTGAGGAGATTAAAAAGTTAGCTATTAACAATCCTGACTTCCTTGATTACTACAAAACCCATCGCGAAAAAGTAGCTATTAGTAGTTGGCACATCAACGAATATGAATCTTTCGCTATGTGGCAAATTTTCACTCAAAACAGTGAGGGTTTGGCTATACAATCCACCATTGGACGATTGCAAAAAGCTTTGGAACCCGAAAAAAACTTAAAGCAATACATCGGGCAGGTCAATTATATTGATTACAAAAAAGAATATATCCCTTTTGACGATTTGTTTTTTCCATTTTTATTCAAACGAAAAAGCTTTCAATACGAACGCGAAGTCCGCATTATCTCTGATACTTCCGATACTAAAATCAACATTAATGACGGAATTAAAATCAATGTAGATATCAGCCAATTGATTGATAAAATCTACATTCATCCCAAATCAGAAAACTGGTATAAAAACTTAGTTATCGAATTGGTATCCAAATTAGGTTTTGATATTGAAATTGAAAAATCAGATTTAGAAAGTGATATCTTGATTTAGACTACAACTTAGCCGTCAATTTGATATTGAAGACGCGCGTAGTCATGTAATTCGGAATAGCGTATTGATTTTTAGAATACACATCTCGAACCCAAGTATTGGTAATTGCATTTTGATTATTAAATAGATTAAATATCTCTGCTCCTATAGCTAATTCTTTAAAATTACCTAGCCAATTCTTCTTGTTAGAATTACTATAATTATCAATCAATACTTTAGAAAAACCAACATCCGCTCGGCGATAATCCCTCAATCTATTTTGGTATAAATACGGATCTGCATACGAAGGAGATCCTCCTGGAAGACCGGTATTGTACACTAGATTCAAATACACTTTCATACTCGGAATATTAGGCATATAATCTTGGAATAACAATCCAAACTTTAAAAATTGGTCCGTTGGTCGAGCAATAAAACCTTTATCGCTAGTATTTTCTTCTGTTTTTAAATACCCAAAACTAAACCACGATTCAGTTCCAGGAACAAATTCTCCATTCAAGCGAATATCCAATCCTTGCGCATAAGCTTTCGCCAAATTATTAGCTGCATACCGAATTCGGACATTATCAATTGTATAGGTATTAACATCCGACATGGATTTGTAATAGAGTTCCGAAACCAATTTAAACGGACGATTCCACATTTTGAAATTATAATCATTTCCCAGAACCAAATGTATCGATTGCTGCGCTTTTACATTCGGTTGCACTTCGCCAAGAGCATCACGCAATTCTCTATAAAAAGGAGGCTGATAGTACACCCCTCCTGATAATCGAAATATCATGTCCTTTTCCCAATTGGGTTGTATGGAAATTTGGGCGCGCGGACTCCAAACGAATTGTAATTTACCTAATTCGGTTGCACCTGAAACTTCCCAAAGATGAAAACGCAATCCTGCATTGTACCAAACCTTTGTTGTTCCTATTGTACTCTTAGAGTTCCATTGGGCAAAACCCGAAAACCTATTAATCGAAGTAAAATTAGTCGCACGCACATTTTGATATGGAACAAGTGGGCCAGCATAAACTGAATACGGCTCGTTTTTTTGAGGTAAAACAATAGGAGGCGGAATAGAAAACCCTGCCGAATCAATGACTTCCCACTCCACTACTCGATCGCGAATAGATTCCCGAGTATATTTTAACCCCCAATCCAGTTGGCTTTGCTTCCAATCGTGAAACCCTTTCAATTCAATATTGGCAATTAAAGCATCTAGATTATTTCGGGCGTGATTTAATTGCGAACCAATACCTCGAGTGTAAGCAACTTTTCCATAGGTTTCCGAAGCAACGTTGGCATCAACTTCCCCCAATCGATATTGGGCCAAAATATCAAAATACTCTTGTTCTGTTGTATGATACAACGAACCAATAAATTTTAAACTAAATTCCTCGTTAGGTTTGAAAGTTGTTTTTAAAGCCCCAAAATAGGTAGTGTATTGGTCTTTTTCTTGTCCTTCATAATAGACTAAAAGTGCCATGGGTTGGTCTAAAGTTCCAAAATTAGTTTGGCGTGTCAACGGTTGGTATTGGTACTTATTTTTTGAAATGTTACCCAAAAAGCTCCATTGCCATTTAGGGGAAGCCTGATAATTAATATTCGTTTGAATATCCGCAAAAGTAGGTGTGTAATTCGTTTGGGTTTCTTGGCTTTTTACTAACAGACTATTGTTTCGGTAGCGCACCCCTGTAACGCCAGACCATTTTTTGTTTTTGGAAACCAAATCAAAAGCCATGCTTCCACCCAAAAAGCTTCCTTCAAAATTAGCTCCGAATGCAGTTGGTTCTCGATACGTAATATCTAAAACTGAAGACAATTTATCACCGTATTTTGCTTGAAATCCACCTGCAGAAAAATCAACATTTTGAACCAAATCAGTATTGGTAAAACTTAAGCCTTCTTGCTGCCCTGATCGAATTAAGAAAGGACGATAGACTTCAATTTCGTTTACATAGACCAAATTTTCATCATAATTCCCACCACGAACCGAGTATTGCGTACTCAATTCACTATTAGAATTGACTCCCGCTAAGGTTTTTAAAATATTCTCAACTCCGGGATTGGCACCTGGAATCTTACGTAATATTTCAGGTGTAATTGAGGTTATTCCTTGAATTCGCTTGGTGTTTTTAGCAGTAACAATCACTTCCCCCATTTGTTCTTGTCGGGTATTCATCACAGGGTTGAATTCCATACTTTCATTGGGTTTCAAGAACAATACAATTGAAACTGACTTTAGAGAAATATGCGTAAAAACAACCGTTGTTTTTTTGCTGGCAGGAATTGTTAGTTCGTAATATCCATTCGAATTAGATTGAGTACCTCCTGCACCATTTGTAATAGAAACATTAGCTACTGATTGCTTATTTTCGTCCAAAACAACTCCTCTCAACTTGGCATTTTGCGACAAAGCTGAAAATCCTATTCCGAAAATAAGAAAATGAACAATAACTTTTTGTATACTTTTCAAACGATACTTTTATTTTTTTATACTCCGAGAAAATTGAGTTTCAAAGGTAGCAGAATTTCCCATTGCATCGGTTACAATTACTTTCAACTCATTAGTTCCATTCAGAAGAAATTCATCATTAAAATAATGGGAAATGGTATTGTTCTTATTATCGTATTCAAACAAAACCCATTTACCATTTAAATATCCATTGTACGTTTTTATTCCAGAACCTGAATCTGAGATTTGTAACTGAATTACATTTTGACTTACCCATTTTCCTTCAATTGGTTTTAAAATACTTATTTTTGGTGCTAGTGTGTCAGTAACTAATTTGTATTTCCCTAAAGTTTTAACCCTAGACGAAAAAATACTGTCTTTCCTGTAAGTTGAATTGTAAATTAATTTCTCTCCATCTATGCGAGCTATATATGTTTTATCTATTTTTTCATTTGATAGTTTGCTATTTGAAATTGAAACAATAAAATTAGTATGAGCTGGAACACTATCATCATGCAAGTATAAAATCGAATTTCTAACATCAAAATTCAGTGTAAAATCATCATAAAAAGTACCTGCAGGAAAAAACACAGAGGCATTATCTTTTTCAAAAATATTGTCTTTAGTTGATCTGATTAAATATTTTGAGGCAGTAGACTCTGTCGGAAGTATAACAGGAGTTGTATCATACTGAATCGGAATTGACACCAACGTTGTATTGCCAAAATAATCTCCAACTTCAATTCGGTATAAGCCATCAAGATTGGGAACTGGTATAATTTGACCTTTAGTTTCATTTGTCATAATAAAAGGCAAATTGTATTTAGAATTCATAAATAATTTTTGAACTCTTTGACTTGTCTTTTTGTATTTAGCATAATCAATTAAGGCATTTACATAACGCATATCATCAAACGAATAGGTATCAAACTGAAATCCAAAACTAGGATGACCATTAAAAAATGACTTTACGCTATAGGCACCATTTTTATTAAATGATACATCATCATAATCATCAGTAGTAATTCCAAAACCGATTGGTCCATTGGCTACTACTTTATCTGCCAGATAGGTACCGTCTTTTTGCAACGAATAATTCAACACAATAGGACGTTGTGATTTATTTACTGTAGTAGAAAACAAGGGATATACATACAGTCCAGAAAGAGTTGGTTTCTTAGTATCTTTAATTCCCAAATCAAATCCAAAATGTAAAGGATTGATAATATACTCTGATTGTGTATGTCGGATTTCATAATGTAAATGAGGTCCTTCAGAAGCTCCTGTGTTACCTGAAAGTGCAATCAACTCCCCTTTTTTGATTGGAATTTCACCCGGCTTTAAATACATTTCAATTTCAAAAGCTTGTTCCTTATAATGTGTTTGAGAAATAAAATCTTGAATGGGACCAACTGCTTTTTGCAAATGCGCATAAACTGTAGTATAACCATTAGGATGATTGATGTAAATAGTTTTTCCGTTGCCAAAAGTGGAAATTTTAATTCTAGATACATAACCATCGGCTGAAGCATACACCTTTAACCCTTCTTTTTGTTGGGTTTTAAAATCAAATCCGGCATGAAAGTGATTGGGACGTAATTCTCCAAAATTGCCCGACAATTGCATTGGAATATCCAAAGGAGGACTAAAATAGTCTTTAGGATATAGCGTTTGTGCTACTAGTGACCAAGAAAACAGGAAACAAAAAATAAGGAACCGCATACAATTTCATTTTGGCTAAGATAAAAAAACAAACTAATAAATAAAATCAGAATTCTTACAAAACCATAACCCTTTGTACATTAATAAATTAGTGGTTTTTGAATAAAAAAACAAATAAAATATTGTATTAATAAAAAGGAATACTAACTTTGTAAGATTAAGTAATGAATTGGAATACTAATGAGTGTAATTGCGGAAATAATTGATACTCTTGAAAATAAGATTGAAAAACTTTTTACTAGGATGTCTAGTTTAGAGCAAATCAATCAAAATTTAAAGACCGAATTAACCAATACTACAACTATCATACAAAATCAGTCTCGTGAGATTGAAACTTTGAAAAAGGAGTATGAAGCTCTAAAAATAGCCAACTCATTGCTCGGCAGTGAAGAAAACAAAAGAGATACTAAGCTTAAAATAAATTCATTAATTCGCGAAATTGATTACTGCATAGCACAGCTATCAGATTAAAATTATGGACGAAAAGCTTAAAATAAAAATATCAATTGCAGATCGAGTTTACCCTCTAACGGTTGACCCATCACAAGAAGAAGGACTGCGAAGTGCTTCTAAAAAGATTGATACTATGATTAAGCAGTTTGAAGAAAATTATGCTGTTCGTGACAAACAAGATGTACTAGCCATGTGTGCTTTACAATTTGCTTCTCAAGTAGAACAAAAACAAATCGATAACGCAATTGATGGAGTAGAAACCATCGAAAGATTGAATAAAATCAATTCGATATTAGATCAATATCTCAATAAATAATACGTTCTTACATAGACTAAGATACTGCCTACATTAGTTCAATTTGGTAAACTCAACACTAACAATTTAGAATGAGCGAATCGTCACTACTATAGCATGCCCTATTTCGGTAAGGAAGCTTGAACAGTGAGTTAGCTCAAAACTTGTCTTTTCGAGTTTATACAAGCACCTAATGTAGGCTTTTTTTATATATCAATTTTTAATTAACATGGACAACATAGTAACAATCATCATCGGAATAGTAGGAGTAATAGCTGGTTTTGCAATTGCAAAAATCATTGAAAAAAGCAACATTTCAAACCTAATAAAATCAGCTAAAAAAGAAGCCGCATCTATTATCAAAGACGCTAATTTTGAAGCAGAAAACATCAAGAAAGATAAAATTCTTCAAGCTAAAGAAAAGTTTATTGAGTTAAAATCAGAACATGAACAAGTAATTTTAGCTCGAGATAAAAAAGTAGCTGAAGTAGAAAAAAGAGTACGCGATAAAGAATCTCAAATCTCTAACGAATTGGCTAAAGCCAAAAAAGTAAATGACGATTACGAAGCTAAAACAGCTGAATATACTTCTAAACTTGAAATTCTAGAAAAGAAACAAAGTGAAGTTGAAAAAATGCACAAAAGCCAATTGCAACAACTGGAAGTAATCTCTGGCTTGTCTGCGGAAGAAGCTAAAGAGCAATTAATCGAAGGATTAAAAGCAGAGGCTAAAACACAAGCTATGTCTCAAATTCAAGACACTATTGAAGAAGCTAAATTAACTGCACAACAAGAGGCAAAGAAAATTATTATCAATACTATTCAACGTGTAGGTACAGAAGAAGCAGTAGAAAATTGTGTTTCTGTTTTCAACATTGAATCGGATGATGTGAAAGGAAGAATTATTGGACGTGAAGGCCGTAACATACGTGCTTTAGAAGCTGCTACAGGAGTAGAAATTATTGTAGATGACACACCTGAGGCAATAATCCTTTCTTGTTTTGATCCTGTACGTAGAGAAATTGCCCGTTTGTCTTTACACAAATTAGTAACAGACGGACGTATTCACCCTGCACGTATCGAAGAAGTTGTTGCTAAAACTGCAAAACAAATCGATGACGAAATCATTGAAGTAGGTAAACGTACGGTAATTGATTTAGGTATCCATGGATTACACCCTGAATTGATTAAAGTGGTAGGTAGAATGAAATACCGTTCTTCATACGGACAAAACTTATTACAACACTCTCGTGAAGTATCTAAGCTTTGTGGAATTATGGCTGCTGAATTAGGATTGAATGTAAAATTAGCGAAAAGAGCTGGTTTATTACACGATATTGGTAAAGTGCCAGATACAGAAAGTGATTTACCACACGCATTATTAGGTATGCAATGGGCAGAGAAATTCGGTGAGAAAGAAGAAGTTTGTAATGCAATTGGAGCCCACCACGACGAGATTGAAATGAAATCATTATTGTCTCCAATTATCCAAGTATGTGATGCCATTTCAGGAGCTAGACCAGGCGCTAGAAGACAAGTATTGGATTCATATATCCAACGTTTGAAAGATCTTGAAGAAGTAGCTTACGGATTTGGCGGAGTAAAAAGTGCTTACGCAATTCAAGCGGGTAGAGAATTACGTGTAATTGTAGAAAGCGAAAAAGTATCTGATGACAAAGCATCTAACTTATCATTCGAAATTTCACAAAAAATTCAAACTGAAATGACCTATCCGGGTCAAGTTAAAGTAACTGTAATTAGAGAAACTAGAGCGGTAAATATCGCCAAATAATGTACTCTATTTCTATAACTAAAAGGCCAAATTTCAATCTTGAAATTTGGCCTTTTTTATTAATCCTTTCTAGGATGGTAGGTATTCATCACTTCGGTCAAGAACTTCCTGTCTAAGTGAACGTATATTTCTGTGGTCGTAATTGACTCATGTCCTAACATTAATTGAATAGAACGCAAGTCGGCACCATTTTCTAATAAATGCGTTGCAAACGAGTGGCGCAATGTATGCGGACTGATCGTTTTGTTTAAATTGATTTTAGTTGCTAAATCTTTAATAATAGTAAAAATCATAGCCCTAGTAAGTTGCCCTCCTCTTCTATTAAGAAACAGCGTATCTTCAAATCCTTTTTTAACAGCAATATGTGCCCTTATCGTCTCTTTGTATAACTGAATGTATTTTTGAGTCAAATTACCAACTGGTACAAATCGTTGTTTATTTCCCTTTCCTGTTATTTTTACAAAACCTTCATCAAAGAATAAATCGGATATTTTTAAATTGACCAATTCAGATACACGAAGACCACAACCATATAAAGTTTCCAGCATCGCTCGATTTCGTTCTCCTTCATTTGAAGACAAATCAATAGTGTTAATTAAAGCATCTATTTCTTCTACAGAAAGTGTATCGGGTAATTTACGACCCGTCTTTGGTGTTTCAATTAATTCTAACGGATTGTCCGAGCGATAATCTTCAAAAACTAAATAATTAAAAAAGCTTTTTAAACCTGAAATAATACGAGCTTGCGAACGAGCGTTTACTTCCTTTGAAACACTATAAATGAATTGCTGAATGGTTTCTTCCGAAATTTTTATTGGAGAAACTTGGATTTGATTTTGATCCAAAAAAAGGCATAATCGCTCTACATCAAAAGAATAATTTTCGATGGTATTCTTTGACAACCCTCTTTCGATTCTCAAATACGACTGGTAATTTTTAATAAAGCTTGTCCAATTCACTGAACAAAGAAACGCAATTTTTGGACATAAAAAAACCTCCCAAATTGGGAGGTTAATTGAACTTATAGTTTTAACGAATTAAAATTTGTAAGCTAAAGCAATTGCAAAATTGTTATTTTTTTGATTAACACCAGAAACGCTACTAATATTGGATAATCCAGCAGTATATCTAACACCTACTGCAATTTTTTTAGCAATATCGTATCCAGCACCAAAACTCAATCCAAAATCAGTTGACTTATAAAGTTCTTTTATATTAGCAGAACTAGATCCTTGAACATATTTTGCACTTGATAAAAATCCAATTTGTGGTCCTGCCTCAAGACTGAATTTATCAGCAACATAATACTTAGCCATAACTGGAATATTAAAATAAGCTAAATTAATTTTGTCGCTTGAAGCATTAGATTTAGCTCCAACCACAGAGTACAACAACTCTGGTTGAACTGAAAATTTATCAGAAACTTTAATTTCTGCAAAAACACCTAACGCTAAACCTGCTTTAGATTTAGAATCTGATTCACCACTAACGTTAGAAATGTTTAAACCTGCTTTAGCACCAAATTTAACATCTTGAGCATTAGTAAACCCGAACGCCAATACAGCTACTGCTGATAAAATAATTTTTTTCATTTTTTATTAATTTTTTAAGATTTGAACGGCAAAATTATTATCAAAACTTTACAAAGCAAATTTTAAAAATTTAAAACGAAATATCTTTTCACAATTTTAGAATAAAAATTAAGTGTTAAAAAATCACAAATCATTCTTAAACAATAAGTTGATTTTTCAATATCACTAAATTTAATGATTTTACTTTAATCATAAAATTAACATTTTTTAAATAATTATATTCTTACAAAAATAAAATAAAAACAAATTATAAGTCGTTAATTTAAAATTAACAGTAAAATAAAAAAAATCGGTTTGATGATTTAAAACCTTGAAACAATTATTTCTTAAAATAAAACAGTATTAATTCTTACATTTGTATTTCTATAGAAGAAGGATTTTAAAGACCTTTTAATTTAAACCCATATATATTAATTATCATGAAAAAAAATCTAATTACAATCTGTGTTATTTTAATTGCAACCTTTTCAGCGAATGCTCAAATTTTCAAACTTGGAATTAAAGGCGGAATCAATTATGCCAATCAGACAGGAACTGATATTACTGTTAATAGCACTAATTATAAAACAGAAGCGATTACCAATTACCATATTGGGTTTTTAGCCGAAGTAAAACTTGGAGAACGATTTTCGCTTCAACCTGAAGTTTTATACTCCACACAGGGTGCTAAATACGATGCAATTGGTGTTGCGCAAGATTTTACAAACGACATCGGTTACATAAGTATTCCGGTAATGGCTAAAATTAATCTAAACAATACTTTTAGCTTAGAATTTGGACCACAAGCTTCCTTTTTATTGAGTAAGAAAAATGAAGTTTCTGTAAATTCAATTAAAAATCAAAAGGATATTGATTTTGGAGCTGGTGCAGGTTTAGGAATTCGTGTTACAAAAAGTTTATTTCTACAAGGACGATATGTGGTAGGGCTTTCAGAAATATCTCCTGATGCAAAAGTTAAAAACTCAGTGTTACAAGTATCTGCTGGATTATTATTCTAGTATAAATTACATATTTAATCAAAACCGTTCTATTTATTGGAACGGTTTTTTTATTTTTACAAAAATATACTATTATGAAAATTTGCATCATTAACGGACCCAACTTAAATCTCCTGGGAAAACGTGAACCAGAAGTGTATGGAAGTCAAACTTTTGAAGATTATTTCGAGATATTAAAAGCTAAATTTCCAACTTTTGCATTTGACTATTTCCAAAGTAATATCGAAGGAGAGTTAATAGGGAAAATTCAGGAAGTTGGTTTTTCATATGATGGAATCATTTTAAATGCTGGAGCGTATACACATACTTCTGTTGGTATTGGTGATGCTGTAAAAGCAATTAGTTCACCAGTTATTGAAGTACATATATCCAATACCTTTGGACGAGAAGAATTCCGTCATCAATCGTATATTTCAGGAAATGCTAAAGGAGTAATTTTGGGATTTGGTCTAAAAAGTTATGACTTGGCGATTCAATCATTTTTATAAAAAAAACAATAAAGGCGTTGCAATCTGCAACGCCTTTATCTTATATAGACTCATCTGGTTCCACATGAATTAAAACATGTCCTAATTCAGGAATTTCAGCTCGTAAAGTATCTTTTAATAGATGCGCTAAATCATGTCCTTCTTTTACCGAGATAGTAGCTTTCACTGTAGCATGCAAATCAACATGATATTTCATTCCTGATTTACGAATAAAACACTTCTCAGTATCAATTATTCCATCTACTCTTCTTGAAATTATTCTAATATTTTCAATTAAGTCATCGTGGACATGTTCATCCATAATTTCGCTTAAAGCAGGTCTAAAAATAAGATAACTATTATACAAAATAAATCCTGAAGCAAATAAAGCCGCCCAATCATCTGCCGACTCATATCCTTTGCCTAAGAATAGCGAAGTCGAAATTCCAACAAAAGCGGCAACAGAGGTGATTGCATCACTTCGATGGTGCCAAGCGTCTGCTCTCAATGAAGAACTATTTGTTTCTTTACTTCTTTTCAAAACAAGCTGAAAAGAATATTCTTTCCAAAGAATAATTGCTCCTAAAACATACAAAGTCCAAGATTTAGGTAAATCATGTGGTGTACCAATATTTAGAATACTTTCATAAGCAATTATTGTTGCCGAAGTAATCAAAAATCCAACTACCAAGAAGGTAATTAAGGGTTCTGCTTTCCCATGTCCATACGGATGATTTTCATCAGCAGGTTTGTTAGAATATTTAATTCCAAATAAAACCAAAAAAGAGGCAAATATATCCGTAGTAGATTCTATTGCATCAGCAATAAGCGCATACGAATTACCGAAAAAACCAGCTAATCCTTTTATGATTGCAAGAGCTGTATTTCCGATAATACTAAAATAAGTAGCTTTTATGGCTGCTTCTACTTTTGGCATTGTATGACGTTTTATAAATTAAAATATCGTTTAGAGATTTAAAAAAAAGACTCTAAACGATATTTACTATTTGATATATATTTTAATTAAGCACGTACAATTTTAGCACCGATAGCTCTTAAACGCTCATCAATACGCTCATAACCTCTATCAATTTGATCGATATTTTGAATGGTACTTGTTCCTTTTGCCGAAAGAGCTGCAATCAACAAAGAGATTCCCGCACGAATATCTGGAGAGGACATTGTAGTAGCTTTTAATTGTGATTTAAAATCATGCCCGATAACCACCGCTCTATGTGGATCACACAACATAATTTTGGCACCCATATCAATCAATTTATCCACGAAGAACAAACGGCTTTCAAACATTTTTTGATGAATCAAAACATCGCCTTTAGCCTGAGTAGCTACAACTAATACAATACTCAATAAGTCAGGTGTAAATCCTGGCCAAGGCGCATCAGCAATAGTTAATATAGAACCATCAATATCTGTTTTTACTTCATAACCATCCACGTGAGATGGGATATAAATATCATCACCTCTTTTTTCTAAAGTGATTCCCAATTTTCTAAATACATTTGGAATAACACCTAAATTATCCCAACTTACATCTTTAATAGTAATTTCTGATTTAGTCATTGCTGCTAAACCAATCCAACTTCCTATTTCAATCATATCAGGAAGAATTCTATGCTCACAACCACCCAAACTTGCAACACCTTCGATAGTCAATAAGTTGGATCCTATTCCTGCAATTTTAGCGCCCATAGAATTTAACATTTTACACAACTGTTGCAAATACGGTTCGCAAGCAGCATTATAAATAGTAGTGATTCCATTTGCTAAAACAGCCGCCATAACAATATTAGCTGTTCCCGTTACAGACGCTTCGTCTAATAACATATGAGCGCCTTGTAAACCTTCTGCTGGAGTTTCAACTCCATAGAAATGATCTTCTTTATTGTATCTGAATTTAGCTCCTAAATTGATAAATCCCTCAAAGTGGGTATCCAATCTTCTACGTCCAATTTTATCTCCTCCTGGTTTTGGGATATATCCTTTTCCAAAACGAGCTAAAAGCGGCCCAACAATCATAATAGATCCACGAAGTGCACCACCTTCTTTTTTGAAAGCTTCTGTTTCAAGGTAATTTACATTAACCTCATCGGCCTGAAACGTATAGGAATTAGGTCCGTTTTTTTTAATTTTTACGCCTAAATTCCCTAATAATGTAATCAGTTTATTAATATCAATAATGTCTGGTACATTAGTAATAGTTACTTTTTCTGGGGTCAATAAAATAGCACAAAGTATTTGTAAAGCCTCATTTTTTGCTCCTTGTGGTGTGATTTCTCCTTTTAGACGAATGCCACCTTCGATTTTGAAAATTCCCATTTATTTTTGTTTATTTTTCTGAAACGGTTTTGGTTTCCCTTGTTTAATATTGTTCTTGTTGCCTTGAATCTTGGGCTGACCTGCAGGAGAAATTTTGTTTGAAACACGCTTATTGGTTCGCAATAAATCGGTTGTATTAATTAACTCCTCAGTACTTTGTAAAAGATTTAACTTTCCGTCAGACAATTCGTAAAGATGCTCAAAAATAACATCATCTTTCACAGTATCTTTATTCCAACTTAGGTAAGACTTTTTCATGTGATTAGCAATCACTTTCACTAAAGCATTCTTCATCTCTCCTTCGTCCCATTTGTTTGCCACATCAATCATATACTTGATATTATTTCCATAATATCGGTATTTTGGAAAATTTTGTGGGTATTGTAAAACATCTGGTTTTAGTTGTAATACTTCTCGAGACGGAATTGGGTAAGGCGATACTACATCCAACTTAAAGTCGGACATAATAAATAACTGATCCCATAATTTATGTTGAAAATCAGGTACATCTCTCAAATGCGGGTTTAGTGTACCCATCACTTGTATAATGTATTTAGCGGCTTTATTGCGCTCTTCAGCATCTTCAATTTCAGTAGCCTGATCAATTAATTTTTGCAAATGACGTCCATACTCTGGAATAATTAAATGCGATCTTTCTGCATTGTATTCCAGGTGATGTACAACATCATTAGCATTTTCTTTAGTATATTTTGAATTCATATTTTATAAGGAAACGATACCTTCTATTACCGAAACTTCGATGTATTTATCAATTATTTCTTGGGCGTCTTTCATTTGAACATCTACCGACACGCTGGTAAATTTACCTGTTTTGGATTTTGTAGTTTTAATCACAGCACCCATACAATCAAAAGCACTTTCCACACGTTCTACATTATCAGCAATCGAAGGAACAATAAATTTAAAGAGATATTCTGCTGGCCATGTATTACTCATATCCAATTCTACTTTTAGTCTCTCGTAAAATTCAGCTGTTTTATTTTCTTTCTCTTGGTCCATTAGTAAACTTAAAATTAACGCAAATATAAGGTATTGATTTTAGATTTTAGAATTTCAAGTTGTTTTTTGGAACGAATGCTAATTATCTACAGGATTAATTTTTAAAATCCCAAATACTTTAGGTAAATTTGCGACATATTTACAAAAAGTGCAAAAAGAAATCATTGTAATTATTGGAGGGCCTGGAACAGGAAAGACGACTATCATAGAAGGATTAGTCCAAAATGGATATTGTTGTTATCCTGAGATTTCTAGACAGGTCACTGCCGAAGCACAAAAACAAGGAATTGAACAATTGTTCTTAGAAAAACCCCTTCTTTTTAGCGAACTATTATTAGAAGGAAGAAAGAAACAATTCCTTGACGCTCATCAAGAACAAGACAATATTGTGTTTTTAGACCGAGGCATTCCTGACGTTTTAGCTTACATGCACTACATTGGCGATAGTTATCCTGCTTTTTTTGATGCAGCTTGCAAAGAACATATTTACTCGAAAATATTTATTTTACCTCCTTGGGAAGACATTTATGTAAGTGACCAAGAGCGTTATGAAAATTTTGAACAGGCGCAATTGATCCATGATCATTTAGTAGAAACTTATCAAAAATACGGATACGAACTGATTGAAGTTCCTAAAGATAGCGTAGATAAAAGAATTCTTTTTATCTTAGATAAAATTTCAAACTAAAATAACGCAATGTAAAAGTGATTCACTTTTGTATTGAAAACCTAAAGTAGCGCCCTGAAATCGATGCAAACAGCACTAGCTATTCTTCAGAAATATTGGAAACACGATCAGTTCCGATCGCTACAAAACGAAATCATAAATTCTGTTGTGAGCGGCAAGGACACTTTGGCTATACTGCCAACAGGTGGTGGTAAATCCATTTGCTTTCAAGTTCCTGCTCTAATGCAAGAAGGTATTTGTTTGGTTATTTCTCCATTAGTGGCTTTAATGAAAGACCAAGTCGCCAATTTGCAAGCACGCAATATTAAAGCCATTGCTTTAACTGGCGGAATCCGTTCTGAAGAAATGATTGATTTATTAGACAATTGTCAGTTTGGAAATTACAAATTCCTCTATTTATCTCCAGAGCGTTTACAGTCGGATTGGATTTTGGACCGAATAAAAAATCTACCCATCAATCTTATTGCTATTGACGAAGCGCACTGTGTTTCGCAATGGGGACATGATTTTAGACCGGCTTATTTAAAAATTTCCGATTTAAAGAAACACTTTCAAAAAGTTCCATTTTTAGCCCTAACTGCCACAGCAACGCCAAGAGTTAAAGCGGATATTATTACGGAAACCGGATTACAAAATCCGACTGTCTTTCAAAAATCTTTTGCAAGAGACAACATTGCCTATATGGTAATTGAAGCTGAGGACAAATTGTACAAAATAGAGCAAATACTCAAAAAGAATCCAGAACCTTCAATTATATATGTTCGCAACCGACGCTCGTGCATTGATATTTCCAACCAACTTCAATCTTTAGGATTCAAATCTACTTATTATCATGGTGGGCTTTCGCCAAAGGAAAAAGACAAAAACATGGCGCTGTGGATGCAAGAAGATGCTCAAGTAATTGTAGCTACTAATGCGTTTGGAATGGGGATTGACAAAGCCAATGTAAAGACAGTAATCCACATTCAATTGCCTGATAATATCGAAAATTATTACCAAGAATCAGGTCGCGCCGGACGAAACGGAGAAAAAGCATTTGCAGTTTTATTAACTAGTCCTTCAGATGCCTTACAAGCCGAAAATCAGTTTTTGTCGAATTTACCCGATAAGCCTTTTATAAATTCGGTTTTCATCAAATTGTGTAACTATTTTCAAATTGCATATGGAGAAGGCATCAACGAACAATTTGCTTTCAACCTGAATCATTTTTGCTTAAAATACAATTTCACTACTTTAAAAACTTACAATGCTATTCAGTTTTTAGATAGACAAGGCATTATTAGTTTGTCTCAAGAATTTTCGGAGAAAATCAGTATGCAATTTTTAATTCCTTCGAAAGAAGTCATTCGTTATATTAGTTTGAATCCGAATGACGAGGAAATCATCTTAACCATTTTAAGAGCGTATCCTGGTATTTATGAAATGCAAACGGCTTTTAATCTGGATTTTATTGCTAAAAAATCAAATCATAAACCAACTGAAGTACAAGCTGTTTTACAGAAATTAAAAGAAAAAGACATTATTGAATACCATGCAAAAAACAATGATGCCTCGATACTCTTTAACGAAATTCGCGAAGACGAACGTACCATTAATCGAGTTGCTAAATATTTAGAAAGACAAAACCAACTCAAAAAAGAGCAACTACAATCTGTTTTACATTATACAAAAGAGAAACAAACCTGTAAGAATCGATTGATTTTAGAGTACTTTGGTGAAAAATCTGATGCTGACTGCGGAATATGCAGCTATTGCATTAGTAAAACCAAAGTAGCAAATAGTTCCGAAAATCTTTCTAATTCGATACTAACTTTATTACAAACTGAAGAACTAAGTTCGAGAGAAATTCAAGAACGAACTCATACCGATAGCACAACTGTTATCGAACTGCTTCAACATTTATTAGAACAAGAACAAATCGTCATCAAGGCGAACAATAAATATTCAATTCATCACTAATGGAAAAATTACGAATCGTCTTTATGGGTACTCCTGAATTTGCTGTTGGCATTTTAGACACAATTATACAAAATAAGTACGAAGTGGTTGGGGTAATTACTGCAGCAGACAAACCGGCTGGGCGCGGACAAAAAATTAAATATTCCGCTGTAAAAGAATATGCTTTGGCTAATGAATTACCCTTATTGCAACCCACTAATTTAAAAGATGAAAGTTTTTTAGCTGAATTGAACGCTTTACAAGCCAACCTACAAATCGTTGTCGCCTTTAGAATGCTACCAAAAGTGGTTTGGGAAATGCCATTGCTTGGCACATTTAATCTTCATGCTTCACTCCTACCCAATTACAGAGGTGCAGCGCCAATTAACTGGGCAATTATCAATGGAGAAACTAAAACGGGCGTAACTACCTTCTTTATTGATGATAAAATAGATACAGGCGCAATGATTTTGAATGCTGAAACTCCTATTGGTCAAAATGAATCAGCGGGAGAATTACACGACCGATTGATGCAACTAGGAAGCGAAACTGTTATTGAGACTTTAACAATAATTGAAAAAGGAAAAGTAACAACTACCATCCAACAAGACACTGACGATATTAAAACTGCCTATAAACTCAATAAAGAAAACTGCAAAATAGATTGGACTAAACCAGTCGCTGAAATACATAATCTTATTAGAGGATTAAGTCCATATCCTGCAGCTTGGTGTTTCTTTAGCGACAAAGGAGAAGAATGGAATGTAAAACTCTACCAATCGACCATTGTATATGAACCACATTCTTTTACTATAGGACAGCTTGTTTGTTCAAAGAAAGAACTGAAAATTGCCGTTCGAGAAGGTTTTATTCAAGTTGAGAGCTTACATTTTCCTGGAAAGAAGAAAATGAATACTGCCGAATTGCTCAATGGAATCCAATTTTCGGCCGATGCAAAAGCCTATTAAACACTAAAAAGTGAGTATTTATAACGTTTTCGGGTATAAAAACACGCTCTTTATGAACAAAAAAACTAAGTTATTAACAAGTTGCCCCTAAAATGTTTTTTGCCCTTGCACAATAAGGATTTCCTGCTAATTTTGTTTGACAATTTTTTTTTAACCAACAATTAATAAAACATTTATTATGAACAAATCAGAATTAATCGACGCTATCGCTGCTGACGCAGGAATTACTAAAGCAGCTGCAAAATTAGCTTTAGAATCATTTTTAGGAAACGTAAGTGGTACTTTGAAAAAAGGTGGAAGAGTTTCTTTAGTAGGTTTCGGATCTTGGTCAGTATCTAACAGAGCTGCAAGAGACGGTAGAAATCCACAAACTG
>JACCDZ011230007.1_pt1 | contig 32044 bp, 33 predicted proteins | sample 7449551 | NCBI WGS metagenome assembly JACCDZ01 (sample SAMN15323452, study PRJNA562643) | freshwater metagenome | isolation source: river surface water | place: USA:Blue River Watershed | collected 2017-08-18 | reverse complement strand
TTTGTTTAAATTTGAAATCAACATTTAAAACTTTTCATGAATAGCTATTTTATACTATTTTTTCTTTCTTTAATTTCATATTCTCAACACAAAATGAAAATTCCTCCTTATTTAAAAAAAGGCGACACCGTTGCTATTGTTTGTACAGCTCGTAAATTTTTTCCAGAAGATGCTAAACCTGCCATTGATTTGTTAGAGTCTTGGGGTTTAAAGGTAAAATTAGGTACAACAATTGGTTTAGACAGTTGTCAACTTGGTGGGACAGATGAACAGCGCGCTGCGGATTTCCAAGCACAATTAGATGATGATAATATCAAAGCAATTTGGTGTGCGCGTGGCGGTTATGGAACCGTTCGAATTATTGATAGGATAGATTTTTCGAAGTTTAAAAAGCATCCTAAATGGGTGATGGGTTTTAGTGATGTAACCGTTTTGCATAGTCATATCAATACGTTAAATGTTGCTACTTTACATTCGATAATGCCTTTCACAGTTCCAAAAGCACCTGAAGAAGTGAAGCAAACTTTTAAAAATGCACTTTTTGGAATTAAAAATTCATACACTATTCCTTCTAAATCTTATGATAAAAAAGGCGTGGCTAAAGGCGAGTTAGTGGGAGGAAATTTATCTATTCTTTATAGTTTATTAGGTTCGAAATCATCCATCGAAACTAAAGATAAAATTTTGTTTATTGAAGATTTAGATGAATACTTATATCATATTGACAGGATGCTTTACAATTTAAAACGTAATGATTATTTCAAAAATGTAAAAGGAATTATTGTGGGAAGTATGCGAGATATGCATGATAACGAAATTCCATTCGGACAAAATGAAGTGCAAATCATTACTGAAATTACAAACGACTTGAATATCCCAATTGCTTTTGAATTTTGTGCTGGTCATCAAAAAGATAATCGTACTCTAGTTTTAGGAAGTCAAGTAACTCTTGAAGTGAATGAATCCGAAATTAAATTAACTTTTGATTGAATGGCATAACTTGTTCCGATTATCGGGATTAACGCATCGCTAATTAACAAATTAAAAAAATGGCAGAACATAATGAATTAGGTAAATTAGGAGAGGAAATTGCTGCTGATTTTTTAGTAGAAAAAGGCTATGAAATTTTAGAAACGAATTGGACTTTTCAAAAAGCGGAAGTTGATATTATTGCTCAAAAAGGAAATGTTTTAGCTGTAGTGGAAGTCAAAACGAGAAGTAGTATTGATTTTGGTTCGCCACAAGATTTCGTAAAACCTAAAAAAATTAAATTATTAGTAAAAGCAATTAATGAATATGTAATTACAAACGATTTAGAGGTAGAAGTTCAGTTTGATATTATTGCTATTCACGCTAAAGACAATCAATTTGAAATTGAACATTTGGAAGAGGCTTTTTATTATTTCGACAATTAGTTAAAATTATAACAATTTGTTTTTTATATTTGCAAAAATAAAACAGACACAACAGACCAAAAATGAAGACAGTAGCATCAGTAGTTGAAAAATATTTAAAAACGAAGCCCTTTTTGTTGAGTTCTTTATCTGAAGGAATCATAAATTTAACTTCATTAGCAAGAATAATCATGCCTGAAATCGAATTGCATTTAGGTAAAGATATCAAGCAAGGTGCGGTTGTTATGGCTTTAAAAAGGATTTCTGAAGAATTGGATTTCAAAATTAGTCATAGAGTTGCTAAAGTTTTGCAAAACTTGGGTGAGATTACTGTTCGTTCTTCATTAACGGATTATACTTATGAGATTTCCGATACTTTGTTGGAAAATCAATCTAGATTAATGTTCGAAATTAAAACCAGCAAAAATGTTTTTTATACGTCATCTCGTGGTGTAAGTGAAACAAATATTGTGGTAAGTTCTGAGGTAAATTCAATTGTTGAAGAATGTATGAAGTCTGAAAAATTATTAAGTAAGAACGAGAATTTATCTTCAATCACTGTAAAATTGCCTCATGAAAACGTATCGGTTCCTGGAGTATATTATTACATTTTTCAATCTTTAGCTTGGGAAGGTATTACGATTGATGAAGTAATTTCAACTAGTAATGAATTTACAATCATCGTAAATGAGAATCAAATTGATATCGCCTTTAGCGTGATAAAAGACTTAAAAAAATAAAAAATCAAAAAAACAAAAAAGGCTGATAAAATTTTATCAGCCTTTTTTGTATCTATTATTTAATCTTCCTTCTTAGCGTCCATTACCCAAGTGTCCATAAAGGCAGTTGTGTAATTTCCAGCAACATAATCTGGATGATCCATTAATTGTCTGTGGAATGGAATGGTAGTTTTAATTCCTTCAATGTAAAACTCATCTAAAGCACGTTTCATTTTATTGATAGCTTCTTGTCTAGTTTGCGCCGTTGTAATTAACTTCGCAATCATAGAATCGTAATTTGGTGGAATTGTATAACCAGCGTAAACGTGAGTATCTAAACGAACTCCGTGTCCGCCTGGCGAATGTAAAACGGTGATTTTTCCTGGTGAAGGTCTGAAATCATTGTAAGGATCTTCAGCATTAATACGACATTCGATAGAGTGTAATTGTGGTAAATAGTTTTTTCCAGAAATTGGAATACCTGCTGCAACCATAATTTGTTCACGAATTAAATCGTAATCAATTACTTGTTCTGTAATTGGGTGTTCTACTTGGATACGAGTATTCATTTCCATGAAGTAGAAATTTCTATGTTTGTCTACTAAAAACTCTACCGTTCCAGCGCCTTCATATTTAATATATTCAGCGGCTTTTACAGCGGCTAATCCCATTTTATCACGAAGTTCATCCGTCATGAATGGAGAAGGTGTTTCTTCAGTTAATTTTTGGTGACGTCTTTGTACTGAACAATCTCTTTCAGAAAGGTGACAAGCTTTACCAAATGAATCTCCAACAACTTGAATTTCAATATGTCTTGGTTCTTCAATTAGTTTTTCCATGTACATTCCATCATTACCAAAAGCTGCAGCTGCTTCTTGACGAGCACTTTCCCAAGCTTTTAATAAGTCTTCTTCTTTCCAGATGGCACGCATTCCTTTTCCACCACCACCGGCAGTAGCTTTCATCATAACTGGATATCCAATTTCTTTGGCTACTTTTTTAGCTTGTTCGAAATCTTCAAGAATACCTTCAGAACCTGGAACACAAGGAACACCAGCTTCTATCATGGTTGATTTAGCTGTTGCTTTATCTCCCATTTTTTCAATCATTTCTGGAGATGCACCAATGAATTTGATGTTGTGCTCTTGACAAATTTTAGAAAACTTTGCGTTTTCAGATAAGAAACCATAACCTGGGTGTATGGCATCCGCGTTAGTAATTTCAGCTGCGGCAATAATATTAGACATTTTCAAGTAAGATAAATTACTTGGTGCTGGTCCAATACAAACAGCTTCGTCAGCAAATTTTACGTGTAAACTTTCGGCGTCAGCAGTAGAATAAACAGCAACTGTTTTAATTCCCATTTCTCTACAAGTACGAATAACACGTAGAGCGATTTCACCTCTGTTGGCAATTAATATTTTTTTAAACATAATTTTTTTAATTAGACAATTAGACAACCCCGAATTATCGGGACAAGTTGTGTCAATTAGACAATTAAAGAAGGAAGAATACTTCTAACTTCTAACTTCTAACTTCTAACTTTTTATGATGGATCAACTAAAAATAATGGTTGGTCAAATTCAACTGGAGAAGAATCGTCTACTAAAACTTTTACAATTTTACCTGAAATTTCAGATTCAATTTCGTTGAATAATTTCATAGCTTCTACTACACAAACTACATCTCCTTTGTTGATTGTACTTCCAACTTCTACAAACATTGGTTTATCTGGAGCTGGTTTTCTGTATAAAGTACCAATCATTGGTGATTTTATAGTAATGTATTTTGAATTGTCTTCAGCTGGTGTTTCAGTTGGTGTTGCTACAACTGGTGCTGCTACAGCTGGTGCTACTGGTGCTGCTTGAATAGCTTGTTGCATTGGTGCTTGTTGTACATATGTGATATCAGGAGAATTACCTTCTAGGGTAGTTCTAATTGTAATTTTCACATCACCAGTTTCTAATTTTACTTCTGCTACTCCAGAATTAGATACAAATTTGATTAGGTTTTGAATTTCTTTTAAATCCATAATAAAGTTGTTTAGTTATAGTTTGTTATTATTAATATGCCCATTTTAAATAGATAGATCCCCATGTGAATCCTCCACCAAATGCAGCAAAAATTAAATTGTCTCCTTTTTTAAATTTATCTTCGAAATCTGATAAAAGTAAAGGTAAAGTGGCAGAAGTGGTATTTCCATATCTGTGAATATTTACTAATACTTTTGATTCGTCCAAGTTCATTCTACTTGCAGTTGCGTCAATAATTCTTTTGTTTGCTTGATGTGCAATTAACCAATTTACGTCATCATGAGATAGGTTATTGCGCTCCATAATTTTTTCGCTTACATCAGCCATTCCGGATACGGCATGTTTGAAAACTGTTTTCCCGTCTTGAAATACAAAATGTTGTTTGTTTTTAACTGTTTCTTCAGACGGAGGCAAAATAGAACCACCCGCTTCAATTTTTAAAAACTCTCTACCAATTCCGTCTGATTTAAGAATTTCATCTTGCAAGCCTAAGCCTTCATAATTAGGTTCGAATAAAACCGCGCCAGCACCATCTCCAAAGATAATACATGTTGCACGATCTGTATAATCAATAATTGAAGACATTTTGTCGGCTCCAATTAATAAAACTTTTTTATATTTTCCAGATTGAATAAAAGCAGAAGCAGTAGACATACCGAAAAGAAAACTAGAACAAGCAGCTTGCAAATCGTAAGCAAAAGCATTTGTTGCTCCAATTTGAGTAGCTACGTATACTCCAGTTGATGCTACAGGCATGTCTGGAGTGGTAGTCGCCATGATTACCAAGTCTATTTCTTTCGGGTCTAGGTTTGCTTTTTCTAAGAGGTTTTGAGCGGCTTTTATGGCAAGGAAAGAGGTTCCTTCACCTTCTTCTTTTAAAAGCCTTCTCTCTTTTATTCCGGTTCTTGATGTTATCCATTCGTCATTCGTATCAACTAAAGTTTCTAAAACTTGATTTGATAACACGTATTCTGGTACATACGAGCCTATTGCAGTAATTGCGGCAGTAATTTTATTCATATGTTTTAATGTTATTTTTTTTGGTAACATATGTATCGCTCTTTATTAGTTGTGTTTTTCTTTTAAAAAACGCAGTGTTTATGGCGATTTCATAAATAAATAATTTTCTTTGCAAATTTATGTGCGTAAAGAGGCGAAAATTACGAATTATTTCGGAATTTTCTTAAAATACTATTATATAATTTTACTTAAAATAAAAAAACTCTCACGTGAGTGAGAGTTTCTCATTTATTTTAATGTAATTATACCATTGCTTCAGTCTTGTCAATAACAACTTGACCTCTGTAATACATTTTACCTTCATGCCAGTAAGCTCTGTGGTATAAGTGAGCTTCACCAGTTACTACGCAAGTTGCAATTTGTTGTGCAGATGCTTTGTAGTGTGTTCTTCTTTTGTCTCTTCTAGTCGATGACTGTCTACGTTTAGGATGTGCCATTTTACTCTATTTTTTATCCGTTAATAGTTTCTTTAAACCTTCCCATCTTGGGTCTATTTCTTTAATCTCTTCTTTTTTGGTTTCAGTAGGAGAAAATTTTTCTAAATTTTGTAATGCTTCTGTTTGTAATGTTCCGTCTTTTATGCCGGTATGAATTCTTTTTGTCGGAACAGACAACACAATCATTTCATAAATATACTGTGCAACATCTACTTGAAACTCATCATGAGGTAAAATGATAAATTCATCATTCTCATCATTAAATTCATCACCAAATCTAACTATCAACTTCATTTTTCCTTTTACAGGTAAATCAAAATCTTCATTGGTTAAATCACAAGGAACATTTACAGTTCCGGTATGCGAAAAATTCAATTCAAGCATATTGCTTTTTTTCTCTAATATGGTTTTCACTTTGAGGTCAGAACTATTAAATTCATCATATCCAAAATGAGTAAAGAACGTATTGTTTACTTGAAACTCAAACTGGTGTTTACCCAGTTTTAATCCTGAAAATGGGATTAAAAAATCTTTTAATTTTTCCATACTATCAGTTTTCCCCTTTTTATAAGGGTGTGCAAAGATACAAAAATATTGGAATTACAATAATTTTCTTTGCTTTTTTTTAAATTAAACTTTTCCTGTTGCTTTTTTCAAAGGATTGTTGGTTAGCTCATTATATTCGATTCGGTTTTTATAGATGTCAATTGCACTATAAACAGCTTCTCTAAATGAACCTTCATCCGCTTTGTTTTTACCTGCAATGTCAAAACCAGTTCCGTGATCTGGCGAAGTCCTCACTTTATTTAAACCTGCTGTAAAATTGACGCCTTCGCCAAAAGAAAGCGTTTTGAAAGGAATTAAACCTTGATCGTGATACATGGCCACAACAGCATCGAAATTTTTATATTGGTTCGAACCAAAAAAACTATCTGCTGAAAATGGTCCAAATACTTGAATGCCGCTTTTGAAAATTTTTTCTAAACTTGGTTTTATAATTTCATCATCCTCTTTTCCTATCACACCATTATCTCCGCTGTGTGGATTTAATCCTAAAACGGCAATTTTGGGTTTGTTAATTTTAAAATCGGCAATTAAACTGTGGTTAATAGTCGTAATTTTTTTCTCAATTAATTTTGAATTAATGTGTTTTGATAATTCTGCAATTGGAACATGGTCTGTAATTAACCCTACTTTAATGTCTTCATGGATCATAAACATTAACGCATCGCCTTCTAATTGTTCGTTTAAATAATCAGTATGACCTGCAAATTTATAATCTTCAGCTTGAATGTTGTATTTGTTGATGGGCGCTGTAACTAAAACATCGATTTGGTTGTTTTTTAAAGCTGTTGTAGCTGCTTGAAAAGATTTAATAGCATATTTTCCAATATTTTCATCCAATTTTCCGCTTTCTAAATTAACACCTTCACGCCACACGTTCAAAACGTTTATTTTTCCTAATACGATTTGATCTAACTTGTCAATACCTTGAATGAAGGTATTTAAATTGTAAGATTTTTTTAGAAATGAAACAATTTTTGTATTGGCAAAAATAACAGGCGTACATATTTCTAACATGCGAGTATCTTCAAATGTTTTTAATATTACTTCTGGTCCAATGCCGTTCATGTCACCAATAGAAACACCAACAATTATATTTTCGGAATGTTTTACCATTTTTATTTCTTAATTTTGATGCAAATTTATAAAAATAAACCGTCATATGTTTACAGGTATCGTAGAAACTCTTGGAATAATTTCAGATATTAAAAAAGATCAGGAAAATATACACTTAACAATTCAAACAAATATTACGGATGAATTGAAAATTGATCAAAGTGTGGCACATAATGGTGTGTGTTTGACAGTTGTGAATTTATTTGACGATAAGCATGTGGTAACTGCAATTAAAGAAACCATTGATAAAACGACTTTAGGTTTGTGGCAAATTGGGGATAAAGTCAATATCGAAAGAGCAATGAAATTAGGTGACAGATTAGATGGGCATATTGTACAGGGACATGTCGATCAAACTGCAATTTGTACTAATATTGAAGATAAAGATGGAAGTTGGGAATTTACTTTTGAGTACGATATGACCCTAAATAATATTACAATTGAAAAAGGTTCGATTACAGTTAATGGCACAAGTTTAACGGTTGTGAATTCTAAAAAAGACAGTTTTAGCGTAGCAATTATTCCTTATACTTATGAGAATACCATTTTTCATACTTTCAAAATTGGAACAAAAGTGAACTTAGAGTTTGATGTCGTAGGAAAGTATATTGCAAGAATGTACGAACTTCAGAAATAAAATATAAACTCGAATTATTTTTTTAAAATTTTAGAAGTTTGTTTTCCAGTATTAGTATGGAAATCAATAAAATAAGTTCCAGAAGAATACGGGAAGTCGAAAGTGTATTTTTTGATTCCAATAGTATAGATGTCATCTTTAATTAGTCTTTTTACTAATTTTCCTGTGTAATCATAAAGGTCAATTAAAAGATGGTCTTCAGCTGTAAAGTGAATTTCAATATTTAATTTGTCGGATAATGGGTTGGGTGAAATAGTTAAATTTAAATTTGTTCTATCATGCTCCTCAAAATCTGAATTTGATAAAGCGCTATCCATTTTATATATTGTTCTTCCGCTTGCATAAGCTGTATTGCCAATAAAAAATATTCTATTTAAATTGCTGCCTACACCTGTGTTTGTCCATGTTGCGCCACCATCTAAAGTCTCGTAAAAGCCTGTAGTGTGTCCGCCCATCCAGCCATGGTTTTCGTCTAAAAAGCCTACAGCTTGTACAATACTTTCTGGAGCGTTTTGTAAAGACCAAGTTACACCGCCATCTGTGCTTTTTGCCAAGCGTCCTGGATTGGGACCTCCAGATTCAACAGATCCAAAAAGTACATTATTATTAGAATTCAATACTTGTAATTTCCAAACGTAATCACCCGTTGAATTTGTATTTAATATCTCTGTCCAAGTTGTGCCGCCGTTAGTAGTTTTTAAAATTACTCCTCCAGTTGCGTCGTTTCCAGAAGCGAAACCAATATTTTCATCTATAAAATAAATTTCAACTAATGCGTTTGCGTAAGCTGACATGTCGATGAACTGCCAAGTGTTTCCGCTATCTGTAGATTTAATAATATATGCAGGTGTAAAATAGGCGCCACAACCATAGATGGTTGAAGTTCCAATACAATCTAATCCGCAAATTGCAGCTGGATTAGGTGTGATGTTTGTGATAAGGTTCCAGGTATTTCCACCGTCAATTGTTTTATATAATTTTTGGTTTAAAGTCCCTAAAAATCCAATATTTTCATCTAAAAACTCAATATTTCTGAAGTAATGTGAACTGCCTAACATCGCTCCGGTGGTTTGAAGTGTCCAATTTAGTCCTCCGTCTGTAGTTTTGTAAACAGCTGAATAATATCCGTTTGCTGCCCAGCCTAAATTTTCATTTAAGAAAAAAACATCATCAAAACGTTGATTGCTCGCAATGGTATTACTTGGAATTGAAGTTAAGGGTTGCCAAGTTTGTGATGTTGAAAAATTTGAAACGAATAAAAATAGTAGAAGCAGCTTTTTCATAACAAATTAGGTTTTGAAACAAAAAAAACTCCTACTTAGGAGTTTTTTTTGTTATATATTTTTGTGTAATAAAGTATCCTGTTATTAGTGCAATAAAAAATAACACAACAACCCCGCTATCAATAGGAAAACCTGGCGGTGGTGGCAATGGTGGCGGAGGAGGGGGGTCTTCAGCAAACATTTGCACAGAACTTAAAGTCGAAACTATAAGAAAAAAGATTTGAGCAAAATTATTTTTCATGTTATTTTATATTTTTTTTAACAAATGATTTTACGAAAATATAAAATAAAATGTTAAAAGCAATTATTTTTTACTTTTTTTTAAAAAAAAGTGGTCCCACCTGGGCTCGAACCAGGGACCACCTGATTATGAGTCAGGTGCTCTAACCAACTGAGCTATAGGACCAGTTTTGAGAGTGCAATATTAGGGCTAATATATAAAAGGTGCAAGTTTTTTTTAAAAGATATTTAAAAATTAACCATAACTTATTATTACATAGCAATTTCCTGACATAATTCGATTAAAACTCCATTCGTACTTTTAGGATGTAGAAAGGCAACAAGCTTGTTATCTGCTCCTTTTTTTGGGGTTTCGTTTAAAACTGTAAATCCTTCACCTTTAAGACGTTCTATTTCTGAATAAATATTTTCTACATCAAAAGCTATGTGGTGAATTCCTTCGCCTTTTTTCTCTAAAAATTTAGCAATTGGACTGTTTTCATTTGTAGCTTCTAATAATTCAATTTTATTCGGACCACACATAAAAAAAGAAGTTTTTACCCCTTCACTTTCCACTTCTTCCATTTTATAAGCAGGTTGTCCAAAAAGTTTTGAAAACAATTCGTTTGAATTTTTTAAATCATGAACGGCAATGCCAATATGTTCTATTTTTCTCATTTGATTATGTATTAAAGTACAAAAATAATCATTCAAAAACGTATTTCTGCTTATTTTGTTTGTAAAAATTGTATTTTTGCCCCATGGAAACAAATAGACAAAAAAAAATTGGCGCATTATTGCAAACAGATTTAGTAGATATTTTACAAGGTGAGATTAGAAAAAACTCTATTTCTAACTTAATTATTTCGGTCTCAAAAGTTAATGTTACGTCAGATTTATCAATAGCGAAGGTTTATTTAAGTGTTTTTCCTTCTGAAAAAGGACCAGAATTATTGGCAGCCATTAAAAGTAATGCGCCGTTAATTAAACACGATTTATCGCAACGTGTAAAATTACAATTAAGAAGAGTGCCTAACTTGATTTTCTTTATTGATGATAGTTTGGATTATATAGAAAAAATTGACAATGCCCTTTCAGGAAAAGAAAATCCAATTGAAAATCCAGATTTATTAGAAAAAAGAAAAAAATCATAAGTTGAATTTTCCGTTTTACATAGCCAAAAGATATGCTTTTAGTTTGTCTAAAACTACGGCTATAAACGTCATTACTTTTATTGCTTCTTTCGGAATTATTGTTGGCGCGATGGCACTTTTTGTGGTGCTTTCTGTTTTTAGTGGCTTGCGCGATTTTAGCTTAAGTTTCACCAATGCCACAGATCCCGATTTAAGAATCGAAACCTTAAAAGGCAAATCTTTCATTCTTTCTGAAACTCAAGAAAAGCAGTTAAAATCCGCTAAAGAATTTGCAAAGTATTCTAAAATAGTGGAAGAACGTGCCTTGTTCTACTATAACAATAAAGAACATGTTGCATATTTGAAAGGGGTTGATGCGAATTTTAGCGCTGTAAATAATTTTAATAAATTTTTATATGCCGGAAATTGGTTAGAACCTAACACCAATCAAGTTGTGGTAGGTTCTGGTGTTTCTAGAAAATTAGCTTTAGGACTTTTCGACTTCAATAATATTTTAGAAGTGTATGTGCCTAAACCAGGTTCTGGTTTGATTGAAAATCCAGATGACGCCTTTAATAAATTGCCTATATTAACTTCCGGAATTTTTCAGGTAAGTGAAGATGTGGATGAAAAATATATTTTTGCTTCCATTCCATTAGTACAAGATTTAGTGAATTACAAACCGAATCAGTTGACTTATATCGATTTTAAATTGGCGCCAAATATATCAGAATCAGATGCTATTGATACGATTAATAATATTTTTCCCAATCAGGTAAAAGTTAAAAATAGAGCACAATTGAATGATGCCTTGTATAAGATGCTAAATACCGAAAACATTGCCGTTTATCTTATTTTTACTTTAGTAATTATAATTGCTTTATTTAATTTAATTGGTGCGATTATCATGATGATTATCGAAAAGAAAAGTAATCTAAAAACCCTTTATAATTTAGGAACTGAAATCAAATACTTGAAAAATATTTTCTTGTTTCAAGGAAATATCATTTCCATATTTGGAGGAATATTAGGTTTGATTTTAGGAATTATTGTCGTTTTAATTCAACAACAATTTGAATTAATTATGATTACGCCATCATTAGCGTATCCGGTAGTTTTCGAAACTAAAAATATTTTAATTGTATTATTCACGATTGTAATTTTAGGATTCATTGCCTCTAAAATTGCAAGTAGTACCGTATCTAAAAAATTATTAGAATGAAAAAGATTATAGTTGTTTTAATTGGATTGTTTTTGATTGGCTGTAAATCCGTTCAACCAAAAACTAGTGAAAATGTAAAGTCTGAAATTAATTTAATTTTAGACAATTGGCATAAAGCTGCTGGAAAAGCTGATTTTGATGCTTATTTTAATGTTTTGACAGAAGATGCGATTTACATCGGAACGGATCCGACAGAAAATTGGAACAAACCAGCATTTATAAAATTTGCGAAACCCTATTTTGATAGAGGGAAAGCATGGAATTTTACCGCTTTAGAAAGAAATATTTATTTTTCTTCAGATAAAAAAATAGTTTGGTTTGATGAATTGCTAAATACGCAAATGAAAATTTGTCGTGGTAGCGGCGTCTTAGTTGATGAAGGAAACGGAAACTGGAAAATCAAACATTATGTATTGTCCATGACCATTCCAAATGATAATACGGATGAAGTTGTAAAAATAAAATCATTAATTGAAGATAAGGAAATAGAAAAACTAAAGAAACACGAATAAGTTTTTATCTTATAAATAAAAAAGCAACTTCAATAAAGTTGCTTTTTTTGTATTCTGTTATTTGTAAATCGTTTCTTTTAAATTCTTGAACATGTCAACGGTCATGTTTTCAATGTTGAAATCATTTTTCCATCCCCAATCTGCTCTTGCGGCACTATCATCAATACTTGCTGGCCAACTATCCGCAATTTTCTGACGGAAATCTGGTTCGTAATTAATAGTGAAGTTTGGATAGTGTTTTTTAATTTCCTCGGCCAATTGTTTCGGTGTAAAACTCATTCCAGATAAATTGTACGAAGAACGAATTTTAATATCTTCAGCATCGGCTTGCATAATACTAATGGTAGCTTTTATCGCATCGTCCATATACATCATTGGTAAAGCAGAATTTTCAGATAAAAAACTTGTAAACTTTCCATCTGTAATCGCTTTGTGATAAATATCAACAGCGTAATCTGTAGTTCCTCCACCAGCTTCTGTACTCCAACTAATTAAACCAGGATATCTGATGCTTCTAATGTCTACACCGTATTGTTTGTGGTAATATTCCGCCCATCTTTCCCCAGTTTGTTTCGAAATTCCGTAAACGGTACTAGGTTCCATAACTGTATATTGTGGTGTATTTTCTCTTGGAGTTGTGGGTCCGAAAACAGCTATGCTTGAAGGCCAAAATATTTTTTTTATTTTTCCTGCTTTAGCTAAATTTAAAACATGAAATAAAGAATTCATATTCAAATCCCAAGCAAATGCTGGGTTTTTTTCGGCAGTTGCAGATAATAAGGCTGCCATTAAGTACACATCAGTAATGTGATATTTTTCAATTAATTGCTCAATCTGATTGTAATCTAAAGCGTTTACGACTTCAAAAATTCCGTTGTTTACCACGTCATTTTCTAATTTTCTAATATCGGAAGCAATTACGTTCTCTACGCCATAGGTTGCACGTAATTTTGCGGTAAGTTCAGTACCAATTTGGCCACAAGCGCCAATGATTAATATTTTGGTTTGCATAGTTCGTAGTTTTGATTCACAAAGATAAAATATTGACAATAATAACCGATTATTTTGGTTGTTTTTTTCGAATTTCTTAAAAAAATATCCGCAAACTAATAGAATGTCTAAAGCCAATAATTTTCGAATTCATAAGTTTGCGTAAAAATATTTGAATCGACTTTGTCGATAATTAATTCGAATTTAATTTTTTTTTAGAATTTAATATTAGTGAATTCGTGGCAAAATTTCATACAATTAAAATTTGAAATGGAAGTAATTATATATTTAACTTAATTTTTTAAAAAATCGTATAAACATTTGTAAATTTGCAGTTCATAATTCCAAAAAGAATGAATTTTTTTAAAATACTTGTACTTTCTCTTTTTAGTAGTTTTTTGTTTTTTTCTTGTAAAGATGAAAATAAACAACAATTACTTGTTGAAAAAATGGAGAAAAAAAACAGAGAATCTTTCGAACAAATTAATAAAGCTTGGTTGTTAAACATTCCAAACGCAAGTATTGAAGTGAGCTCCGTTTTAAACCAATGGAAAGAATGGAAAAGTTTTGAGCAAGAAATCAAACAAAAACCACAATCAAGTATTAGTGCGTTCAAACAGAAAGTATTAAACTTAGTTTCCAAATCAGATAGTTTGCACTTAAATGTGCCGTCTAGATTTAATCAGCCACAAGTTCGAAGTAGAATTGTAGCCTTACAAACCAAAATTTTAGCTTTAGATACTTACTTTTCTTTGGATATTGTGCCTCACGAAAAAGTGCAAGATTTAATTGCTGCGATAAACAAAGAAATGACCGCTTTTTATATGCAATGCGAAGAAATTGTAGTGAAAAGCAGAATTCCAACCGAAATTGGCGAGCCAGCTATTATTAGCGTAAGCGATACCACTCGAAATGCAAAAGCCATCAATTTTGATGATTTAGAACAACAAGAAATATTAGATAAAAATAAAAAACCCGATTTAAAAAGAACTTATAATTAATTTTTAATTCCGGTTTACAAAATAAAATACTTTGAGTAAATCAGAAATCATTCAAAAATATCAGCAAAGTCCTAAAGTTGGACAAATTGCTGAATTTTTTGCGTCTCGTAAGAAAATAAATGCGACTGGATTAGTGGGTTCTTCACTATCTTTTGTTGTTGATGCCTTATTTAAAAAATCGGAATTACCTTTTTTATTATTGTTCAATGATAAAGAAGAAGCAGCGTATTATTTAAATGATTTAGAATTACTAATTAACGACCAAGATGTGTTGTTTTATCCCGGTTCTTTCCGTCGACCATACCAAATTGAAGAAACCGATAACGCCAATGTTTTATTGCGTGCCGAGGTTTTAAATCGAATCAATTCACGAAAAAAACCAGCTATAATTGTTTCTTACACGGATGCGATTTTCGAAAAAGTAGTCACTCGTAAAGAATTAGATAAAAACACTTTAAAAGTTCAAGTAAACGATAAGTTATCTATCGATTTTATTAACGAAACATTGTTCGAATATAATTTTAAGCGTGTCGATTTTGTTTCAGAACCTGGAGAGTTTTCGGTTCGAGGTGGAATTATTGATGTTTTCTCTTTTTCCAATGATATTCCTTACAGAATTGAGTTTTTTGGAGATGAAGTCGATAGTATCAGAACCTTCGATATTGAAACGCAATTGTCTAAAGAAAAAGTCAATAAAATTGCGATTATTCCGAATGTAGAAAACAAAGTTTTACAAGAAAATCGCGAAAATTTCTTAGATTATATTTCAGAAAAAACGGTAATCGTTTTAAAAAACACCGAAATTACAGGAAGTAAATTGGATAGGTTGTATGAAAAAGCAAAAGAAGCCTATTCGCAATTAACTTTGACGATAAACCATTCTAAACCTGAAGAATTATTCATCAATCAGGAAACATTTTTAAAACGAACCTTAGATTTTTCGGTAATTGAACTGGATAAGAATCCAATTTTTAAATCGGAAAAAACTTTTGAATTTTACACACAACCACAACCTTCATTCAACAAACAATTTGATTTGTTAATGAATAATCTGAATGATAATTACCATAACGGAATTAAGAATTTCCTTTTTTCTTCGAACGAAAATCAAGCCAAAAGATTCAAAGAAATTTTTAAAGATATTGATGAAGATGCTGCTAAAAATGTAAAAGACAAATACGATACCATTGTGTTTCCTTTGTTTTCAGGTTTCATTGATGAAGAATTGCAAATTGCGTGTTATACGGATCATCAAATTTTTGAACGTTATCATAAATTCTCTATCAAAAATAATGCTTCAAAAAAGCAAACGGTAACTTTAAAAGAATTAACTGCCTTGTCAATTGGCGATTATGTGACACATATTGATCACGGAATTGGAAAGTTCGGAGGTTTACAAAAAATTCAAGTCGAAGGCAAAACGCAAGAAGCCATTAAATTGGTATATGCTGATAATGATATTGTATATGTAAGTATTCATTCGCTTCATAAAATCTCAAAATACACTGGTAAAGATGGTTCACCACCGAAAATTTACAAATTAGGAAGTGGTGTTTGGAAAGCTTTAAAGCAAAAAACCAAAGCGCGTGTTAAACATATCGCATTTAATTTAATTCAGTTGTATGCGAAAAGACGTTTAGATAAAGGTTACGCTTTCGGACCAGATTCATACATGCAAAAAGAATTAGAAAGTTCGTTTATTTACGAAGATACACCAGATCAAATTACGGCGACACAAGATGTAAAAATGGACATGGAAAATGACCGACCAATGGACAGATTAGTTTGTGGTGATGTAGGTTTCGGGAAAACAGAAGTAGCGATTCGTGCGGCATTTAAAGCGGTTGATAATGGAAAACAAGTCGCTGTTTTGGTACCAACTACTATTTTGGCATACCAACATTATAGAACTTTTGTAGAAAGGTTAAAAGATATGCCAGTTACGGTGAGTTATTTGAACCGTTTTAGAACTGCCAAACAAAAAGCAGACACATTAAAAGGTTTGGAAGAAGGAAAAGTAGATATTGTGATTGGTACACATCAATTGGTGAATAAAAACGTAAAATTCAGAGATTTAGGTTTGCTAATTGTGGATGAAGAACAGAAATTTGGTGTCAACGTAAAAGATAAATTAAAAACGATTGCTGCCAACATTGATACGCTTACTTTGACAGCAACTCCGATTCCAAGAACGTTGCAGTTTTCGTTAATGGCAGCGCGAGATTTATCAGTAATTACAACGCCTCCGCCAAACAGATATCCTATTGAAACGAACGTAATTCGCTTTAGTGAAGAAACCATTCGTGATGCGATTTCGTATGAAATTGAACGTGGCGGACAAGTGTTTTTTATCAATAATAGAATCGAAAATATTAAGGAAGTTGCCGGAATGATTCAACGTTTGGTGCCGAATGCGAAAGTGGGAATTGGTCATGGCCAAATGGATGGAAAAAAACTGGAAGAATTAATGTTGGCTTTTATTGAAGGTGATTTTGATGTTTTAGTGGCGACTACAATTATCGAAAGCGGCTTAGATGTACCAAATGCGAATACGATTTTCATTAATAATGCGAATAATTTCGGATTGTCCGATTTGCATCAAATGCGTGGTCGAGTTGGAAGAAGTAATAAAAAGGCGTTTTGTTATTATATCACGCCGCCAGATTCTGTAATGACAGACGATGCTCGAAAAAGAATCAATGCTTTAGTGCAATTTTCAGATTTAGGAAGTGGTTTCAATATCGCCATGAAAGATTTGGAAATTCGCGGTGCTGGAGATTTATTAGGTGGAGAACAAAGTGGTTTCATTAATGAAATTGGTTTCGATACGTATCAAAAAATTATGAACGAAGCTATTGAGGAATTGAAAGAAAATGAATTCGCCAATTTATACCAAGAGGAAAATGATATCGAAACGAAAGAATTTGTGAAAGAATTTCAAATTGATACGGATTTCGAATTGCTTTTCCCAGATGAATATATCAACAATATTTCGGAACGTTTGAGTTTGTATAACGAATTAGGTTCGGTGAAAAACACTTCAGAATTAGAAGCTTATGAGCAACGACTAATTGACCGTTTCGGACCTTTACCAAAAGAAGCAATTTCATTATTAAATAGTGTTCGAATCAAATGGAAAGCGAAACAAATTGGTTTAGAAAGATTGATTCTGAAACAAAACAAAATGGTAGGTTATTTCATTGGCGATCAACAATCTAATTTTTACCAAAGTAACCGATTTTTGCATGTGATGAAATTCGCACAACAAAACGGAAATTTATGTAAAGTCAAAGAGAAAGAAACCAAAAACGGATTACGACTTCTAATTACTTTCGAAAACGTAAAAAGTATCCACAAGGCATTGGAATTCATCGAAATGATATAATCTGTAAAAGTTGCGAAATCTTTCGAAAAAAAAACTTATTTTTACACGTTTGCATACTAAATAACCAAATTTATAGTTATTTATAAAAATTATGACATTGAAAACTATACAATTAAAATATATACTTTCTATTGGAATTATTACCATTCTTCTAGCGTGTTCTACTAAAAAAGACAATTTTGTAAATAGAAATTGGCATGCTACAAACACGAAATATAATGTACATTATAATGGTGATTTGGCTTTAAAAAAAGGTATTGATGAAGTTAAAGCCACCTATTCTGATAATTTTTGGGAAGTTTTGCCTTTAGAAAGAATGCAAATTACAGAGGAAGAACAAAAACCTGGAGATACTAAAAATCCAAACTTTGAACGTGCTGAAACAAAAGCTACCAAAGCGATTCAAAAACATTCTATGAATATTGGTGGGTACGAAAAAAACAATCAAATTGATGAATCGTACTTAATGTTAGGAAAATCAAGATACTACGAACACAGGTATTTGCCAGCAATGGAGGCGTTTAATTATATTTTATATAAATATCCGAACAGTAATAACGTGTACCAAGCACAAGTTTGGAGAGAAAAAGTAAATTTAAAATTAGAAAACGAACAATTAGCGATAAAAAATCTAAACAGAACTTTAAAAGGGCAACGTGTTAAAGGTCAAGATTTAGCTGATGTTCATGCCGTTTTAGCTCAAGCTTATATTACAACCAATGTTTTAGATAGCGCTATCGCTTCGGTTAAAATTTCGAAAAAAGAAACCAAATTAAAAGAAGAAAAAGCACGTTATACTTTTATTTTAGGACAATTATACGAGAAGTTAAATTATAAAGATAGTGCGTTTGTGGCTTATCAAGAAGTGATTGATATGAAACGTAAATCGCCACGTAACTACACTATTTATTCGCATTTGAAACAAGCTACACAATTCGATTTTGAAACAGGTGATTCTCTAGCTTTTCATAAAAACTTAGATAAGTTGCTAGAAAATATTGAAAACAAGGCTTTTAGAGATGTAATTCATCACCAAAGAGCGCTTTTTTATGATAAGAAAGGAAATGATAAATTAGCCATTTCGAATTACAACAAGTCATTAAAAAATATGTCTGCTGATAAATATTTGGCTGCTTCAAATTTCAGAAATATCTCAACAATCTATTACGAAAAGAAAAATTTTCATGCTTCAAAAAAATACTTAGATTCGACCTTAATTCATTTGTCTGAAAAAAGTAAAGAATTTAAACCACTGAAGAAGAAGCTTGATATTCTAACAGATGTTGTTAAATATCAAGATATTATTAGTCATGCTGATAGTGTAATTGTGGTTTCTAAAATGTCACCTTCTGATAAAATTAAATATTATCAAGAATATATTGATAAGTTAAAAGTTTCAGATTCTATTGCGGCCAAAAAAATGGCTGAAAATGTTGGCGCTGCCAATACAAAATCGGATATAAAATCAGTTGATAAACCAATCGAAAATATATTAATGCCACCGGGTGCAGGAGGTTCTTTTCCTCCTGGCGAACTTTCAACTGCCAAAAATCCAGTAGCGGAAGCTAATATTTCAAAAACACCACCAACGAATTTTGTTGTAAATACTGGTGGCTTACAGAGTAGTTTTTATTTTTATAATCCAGCAACGGTTGCGCAAGGAAAAATAAATTTTAAGAAAAAATGGGGCGATATAAAATTAGGAGACAATTGGAAAACTATTGCAACTTCTAATGAAAATAATCAAAACGCAACGGATGCTGATGAAGAGCTGGAAGCTACACCAGACCAAAAATCTGAAATTGGTTTAGAGCCAAAATACACAACTGCTTTTTATATTGATCAATTACCTAAAGACGTAAAAATATTAGATAGTTTAAATGTTGAAGCTAATTATGCACGTTTTCAGTTAGGTTCTATTTTTAAAGAGAAATTAAAAGAAAATAAATTAGCTATTACTTCATTTGAAGATATTTTAGGAAATTATCCAGAAAATAAATTGATTTTGCCAACTTACTATAATTTGTATCAATTATATGGTTCAGAAAATAGTGAAAAAGCAATTACTTATAAACAAAAAATTCTTTCTGAATATCCAGAGAGTAGATATGCTTCAGCTTTTAATAATACTACTGTTAATGCTGATATTAATGCAGATTCAGAATTTAATGCCTTGTATAATAAAGTAGAAAAAGGATTGTTCAGAGAGGCTAATGCTGAGGTGGATGCACTAGTAAAAAAATACGATGGCGACGAGTTAAATGCTAAATTTGATGTATTAAAAGCAAAAATTTCAGCGAGATTATTTGGGCTTTCAGCTTATAAGTCAAGTTTGCAAAAAATTGTAAAAAACTATCCAAAAGGTGAAGAAATTAAAAAAATTGAAGCGATTTTAACAACTGATATTCCGGTTCTAGAAGCGTTAGATTTTGGAGCAGCTCCGAAGTCATTTAATTTAGTGTTTGTAACCAATTATCCAAACGAAATTTCTCATAAAAATTTAATGGATAAGTTAAATAAATATGCCAAAGAATCAGGTGATGTGAAAGTAAAAGTGTCTAATGATATTTATAATGTAGAAAAAAACATGATTGTTTTACACGGAATTATTAATAAAATGACAGCTGAATCTGTAGCGAATTATTTAAAAGAACACAAAGATTATAAGTTGAAAGATAAGCCAATAATTATCTCAAACGAAGATTATAAAGTGATTCAAGTTAAGAAAAACTTAGAAGAATATTTGGCTAAAATCAAATAAAATGCTAGATAAAAAACAAAAATCAGACTACGATTTACTAGGGAAAACTAACCGAATTGTTGAGCAAACTCTCATAACAGGAAATATAGTTTGTGCGGCCGATTTACGTTTAGATGGCGAATTAATTGGTGATATAACATGTAAAGGTAAAATTGTATTAGGTCCGAAAAGTAAAGTAGAAGGAAATATTACATGTAAAAATATAGATATAGAAGGTAAGTTTAACGGAAAATTAGTTGTAGAAGAATTACTTGGGATAAAAAAATCAGCTAAAATTTCTGGAGAAGTTATAGTTGGAAAATTAGCCATAGAACCAGGCGCAATTTTCGAAGCCAGTTGCGAGATGAGGTCTAAATAAAATTTTATCAAAGAAAAAACCTTTAATTTGTGGCATAATCATGGCAAACAAACCATTAAATAGTTGGATCCAGTTAATAAGTATTCCTATCCAAATGGGGAGTATTATTTTTATTTTTGCTAAAATTGGTATGTATTTGGATGAAGAATTTCCTAACGATTCTAATATGTGGTTTTTAATTTTCACCTTGTTAGGTGTAGCGCTTTCACTTTATAATGTAATTCGACAAGTTAATAGAATCAATTCCCAAACAAAATAAGTATGTTTTATTTATATAGTTTTCTTTTCCTTTTAAGCACAACACTACTCAATTTATTTCTTCTTAATCGGTTGAATTCTGCAAAAAATCAAAATTTAGGTTTTTGGTTTATTTTTTTTATTTCAATGAAAATGTTGTTTTTCTATCTGTTTTTAATTTATTTCCTTCAGGTTGATAAGACATTTGATTTTAATTCTAAAATATTTATATGTTCTATTTATATGCTTTTTCTTTTTTTAGAGGTTTATTTTGTGTCTAAATTACTGAAAAATCAAAATTAAGTACTTAAACTAAAAATTATTAAAAAAAAAATATTTTGAATCTTGTAATATTAATAAAAATTGTACTTTTGCAAAAAATTAAATAATAAAATCTAATAATCAAATGGTGATTTCTAACAAACCACTGAATTTATTTTTAGCTGTAGCGATTTTAACATTGCCTTTTCTAGGTTTCTCAAATGTAGAAAAAGATAGTGTTGTTGTTGAAAAACATGCTGCGGCAGCTGGTCACGAATCAACTGAACACAAAACTGAAGGTGCTGTAAAATCAAAAGATGCAGTTAACGCTTATATTGAACATCACTTACAAGATTCTTATGATTTTAATTTTTTCTCTGATGGAGAAAAAGGAAAACATTATGGTTTTTCGTTACCAATTATATTATGGGATAATGGATTAAAAGTTTTTTCTTCTTCAGAATTCCACAATGAAAAAGAATTAGCTAATGTAGATGGGGCTTTTTATAAGTTGCATCATGGTAAAATTTATGTTTCTGATGCTGAAGGTAACTTGTCTTTAGATGCGCATCATCATCCAAAAAATGCAAAACCTTTAGATTTTTCAATTACGAAAAATGTTGTTTCAATGTTGTTTGCGGCATTTTTGGTGTTTTTTATGTTTACAAGTTTAGCGAAAGCTTACAAGAAAAATGGTAGTTTGCCATCTGGTTTTGGTCGTGTCTTAGAGCCGCTGATTATTTTTATTAGAGATGAAATTGCAATTCCTAATATTGGTGAGAAAAAGTATAGAAAGTTCATGGGTTATTTATTAACAGTATTTTTCTTTATTTGGATACTTAACTTGTTAGGGATGACTCCTCTAGGTATTAATGTTACTGGAAACATTGCTGTAACTGTTTGTTTGGCTTTATTTACTTTTATTATTACTCAGTTTAGTGCAAACAAAGATTATTGGAAGCATATTTTCTGGATGCCAGGTGTGCCAGTTCCAATGAAAATTATTTTAATGCCTATTGAGTTGTTAGGAACATTAACTAAGCCTTTCGCGTTATTGATTCGTTTATTTGCTAATATTACTGCTGGTCACGTTGTTATTATGAGCTTAATTGCGATGATATTTGTTGGTAAAAATTTAGCGTCTGATATGCCGATTTCTATTGGATTAACATTGTTTATTTCAATTATTGAGATTTTAGTTGCTTTCTTACAGGCTTTTATTTTTACAATGTTGTCTTCTTTATTTATTGGGATGGCAGTTCAAGATCATCATCATGATGATCATCATTAATCAAATTTAATTCAAGTTTAATTTTAATATATATATTATGAACATTCCAATGTTAGTAGGTGCAGGTTTAGTAGTAATCGGTGCTGGTTTAGGTTTAGGTAAAATCGGTGGTTCTGCAATGGATGCAATTGCTCGTCAGCCAGAAGCTGCAGGTAAAATCCAAACTGCAATGATTATTATTGCTGCATTATTAGAAGGTTTAGCATTCGCTGCTTTAATCTTAGGTAAGGCTTAATTAAAAAAAACAAAACCTGTAACGGTTGGTTGCAGGTTTGTTTTATTCAAAAATTAAATTAATATCAACTCAAATATAAAATGGATAAGTTAATTAACGATTTTTCATTCGGATTATTTTTCTGGCAGGCAATAATTTTAGTGGTTTTAATACTGCTTTTAGTTAAATTTGCTTGGAAGCCTATCATGACTACTATTACAGAGCGTGAAGAAGGTATTAAAGATGCATTATTATCTGCTGAAAATGCAAAAAAAGAGATGATGGCTTTAAAATCTGATAATCAAAAATTATTAGATGAAGCTCGTGCTGAAAGAGATACGATGATTAAAGAAGCGACTGCTATCAAAGAAAAAATGATTGCTGATGCTAAATCTGAAGCGCAAATTCAAGGTGCGAAGATGATTGAACAAGCGAAAGCTACAATCGAAAGCGAAAAAAATAATGCAGTTACTGAAATTAAAAATCAAGTGTCTTCATTATCTTTAGAAATCGCTGAAAAATTATTAAAAGAAGAATTATCTAACAAAGAATCTCAAACTAAATTAGTGGAGAAAATGTTAGCTGATGTTAAATTAAACTAATCTAAAGTTATGTCAAGAGCTGCGATTAGATACGCAAAAGCAATTATAGATATCGCTACAGAAGGTAATAATACTGCCGCTGTAAATAATGATATGAAAACTATTGTTTCTGCCATCAAAGAAAGTGAAGAGTTAAAAGATTTTTTATCTAACCCTATTGTTAGTGGCGAAATAAAAATGAACGCGATTAGCGAAATTTTCCCATCTTTGCAAACAGAAACTAAAGGTTTGTTTCAATTGTTGTTAGCAAATAAGAGATTTGAAATTTTATCTGCAATTGCAACTGAATTCAATAAACTTTTTGACTTAGTTAGTGGTATCGAACACGCTGTTGTTACTACAGCCGTTCCTTTAACTGCTGAATTAGAAGTTTTAGTTAAAAATAAGTTGAAAGAATTTTCTTCAAACACAATTTCTATTACTAATGTAGTAGATGCTGCAATTATTGGAGGTTTTGTTTTAAGAATTGGAGATAAGCAATATAATGCATCTGTTGCTAATAAATTACAACAGTTAAAAAGAGAATTTACATATTAAATAAATACCATTAAATATATATAAAATGGCAGAAATTAAACCAGCTGAAATTTCAGCAATATTAAAGAAACAATTATCAGATTTTCAATCTGGTGCTACGTTAGAAGAAGTAGGTACTGTACTACAAGTTGGTGATGGTATTGCTCGTGTATATGGTTTATCAAATGCTCAATACGGTGAGTTAGTGCAATTCGAAAACGGATTAGAAGCTATCGTATTGAACTTAGAAGAAGATAACGTTGGGGTTGTATTATTAGGACCATCAACTGGTATCAAAGAAGGTTCTTCTGTAAAAAGAACAAACAGAATTGCTTCTTTAAAAGTTGGTGAACAAATGGTTGGTCGTGTTGTGGATACTTTAGGTAACCCAATAGACGGTAAAGGACCAATCGGTGGAGAATTATATGAAATGCCTTTAGAGCGTAAAGCTCCTGGAGTTATTTTCCGTCAGCCAGTAACTGAACCATTACAAACTGGTATCAAAGCTATCGATGCGATGATTCCTGTTGGACGTGGTCAACGTGAATTAGTTATTGGTGACCGTCAAACTGGTAAATCATCAGTTTGTTTAGATACGATCTTAAATCAAAAAGAATTTTACGATGCTGGAAAACCAGTATTCTGTATATATGTTGCAATTGGACAAAAAGCGTCTACAGTTGCTTCAATCGCAAAAACATTAGAAGAAAAAGGTGCAATGGCTTATACAGTTATCGTTGCTGCTAATGCTTCTGATCCAGCTCCAATGCAAGTATATGCTCCTATGGCAGGTGCCGCAATTGGTGAGTATTTCCGTGATTCAGGTCGTCCTGCTTTAATTATTTATGACGATTTATCTAAGCAAGCAGTTGCTTACCGTGAAGTATCTTTATTATTAAGAAGACCTCCAGGACGTGAAGCGTACCCAGGAGACGTTTTCTACTTACACTCTCGTTTATTAGAAAGAGCTTGTAAAGTAATCAATGATGATGAAATCGCTAAAAACATGAATGATTTACCAGATTCTTTAAAAGGAATCGTTAAAGGTGGTGGTTCATTAACAGCTTTACCAATTATTGAAACTCAAGCAGGTGACGTTTCTGCATATATTCCAACAAACGTAATTTCGATTACTGATGGACAAATTTTCTTAGATGGAGATTTATTCAACTCTGGAGTCCGTCCTGCAATTAACGTAGGTATTTCTGTATCTCGTGTTGGAGGTAATGCACAAATTAAATCAATGAAAAAAGTATCGGGTACTTTAAAATTAGATCAAGCGCAATTTCGTGAATTAGAAGCTTTCGCGAAATTTGGATCTGACTTAGATGCGGTTACTTTAAACGTAATTGAAAAAGGTAAACGTAACGTGGAAATCTTAAAACAAGGTTTAAATGATCCGTTTGCAGTTGAAAACCAAGTTGCAATTATTTATGCTGGAACTAAAAACTTATTAAGAAACGTTCCTGTGAATAAAGTAAAAGAATTTGAAAAAGATTATTTACAATTCTTAAACTTAAAACATAAAGATGTTTTAGATGCATTAAAAGCTGGTAAATTTGATGACAACATCACAAATGTATTAGAAGCTGCTGCAAAAGAAATTTCTGCAAAATACTAATTAAATAAAGTATATTGTATGTTGTATACTGTATAATGAGAAATCAAAATACAGTATACATTATACAATTTTTACAATATACAATTTAAAAAAAAATGGCAAACTTAAAAGAAATACGTAATAGAATTGTATCTGTATCGTCAACGATGCAAATCACTTCTGCTATGAAAATGGTTTCGGCTGCTAAATTAAAAAAAGCACAAGATGCAATTACTGCAATGCGACCTTATTCTGAAAAATTAACAGAGTTGATTCAAGGTTTAAGTGCTTCTTTAGAAGGTGATGTAGCTGCTGATTATACGACTCAAAGAGAAGTTAAAAAAGTTTTAGTAGTTGCTATAACATCAAACAGAGGTTTGTGTGGTGCTTTAAATTCAAATGTTTTAAAACAAGTTAAAGTTTTAACTGAGAAATACGGTCACGATAATGTTGGTATTTTTGCTATTGGTAAAAAAGCAAATGATGGTTTACATAAAACCAACTATGTAATTGCAAACAGAAGTGATATTTTTGACGATTTAACTTTTGACAATACTGCTGAAATTGCACAATCTTTAACACATTTATTCTTAGATGGTGAATATGATAAAGTTGAATTAGTGTACAATCAGTTTGTCAATGCTGCTACTCAAATAGTGGTTAACGAACAGTTTTTACCATTAGCACCAATTAAAGGTTCTAGCGCCATTTCATCTGATTACATTTTCGAACCATCAAAAGAAGAAATTGTATTAGAATTAATACCAAAATCGTTAAAAACTCAATTGTATAAAGCAGTAAGAGATTCTTTCGCTGCAGAACATGGTGCGCGTATGACTGCAATGCATAAAGCAACAGACAACGCAACTGATTTAAGAAACCAATTGAAGTTAACATACAATAAAGCACGTCAGGCAGCAATTACAGGAGAAATCTTAGAAATTGTTGGTGGAGCAGAAGCTTTGAATAATTAAAAGATGAATTCTTAAACGAATTATACGTTAATTTTTATAAATACTTAAAGTCCCAATTTATTGGGACTTTTTTATTTTATATATTTGTGGAAACTGACCAATTATTTACTATGAAACTTATCTTTACGACTTTATTTTTCACATTTACTTCCGCTTTTTTTGCTCAAAATCTTCAATTAGAAGAAATTATGAAAGGCAACGAATTTATAGGGCCACAACCTTCCAACCAACGCTGGTCGGTTGACGGGAAAAATATTTATTTTGATTGGAATCCAAATAATGATTTAGGTGATAAAACCTATTATTGGCAGTCAGGTTTTTCAGAACCAAAAGTTTTACCTCAATCAGAAGTTAATTTTTCAGAAATTCAATTTCAAGGTCAAGAAAATTTTGATGTAGTGTATTATACCAATCAAGGCGCTTTGTTTTCATACCATAAAAAGACAAAAGAAAATAAAATAATTTATCAAACCACTTCAACTATCAATTCGATTCAAAGAGGCGTGAATCCAAATATAATATATTTTCAACAAAACAGAAATGTGTTTCAATTGAATGTTTCTAATTTTCAATTGTTGCAACTGACTAATTTTAAATCAGGTAACGCTTCTCCAGATAAAATAAACGAAAGTTTTCTTAATAATCAGCAAAAAGAATTATTTCAATTCGTAAATGAAGAAAATGCTAAATTAGAATGGAACAAAGAATTGTCTGAAAACAATAAATTAAAATTTCCATCTGAGATTTTTTATGGTTCATCTACATTAGAGGCTTTGAAAATTAATCCAAACGGCAAATATGTAACTTATAGATTGTCAGAATATCCAACTTCAAAAGAAACAAAAGTTGAAAATTTCATTACATCTGATGGTTATACCAAAAATAAATCGGCACGTGAAAAAGTTTCCCTAAACAACATTAGCAAACATAAAATGTATGTTTATAATGTTATAAAAGACTCGGTTTTACCAATTTCATTTTCGAATTTAACAGGAATCAAAACTTCTCCGAAATATTTTCAAGAGTATAATAATTTAAAAGATGCAGAACCTTTTGAAAAAGCTATTACGATGCAAGCTCCAGTATATAATGCATCTGGGAATTTAGCCGTTTTTGAAGCAAGAAGTTTAGATAATAAAGACCGTTGGATAATTCAATTGAATTTAGAAACTGCAACAATTATTGAATTAGATTATCAACATGATGAAGCATGGATTGGCGGTCCGGGAATTCCAGGATACAATTTCAGCAATGGTACTTTAGGTTTTTTATCGGATAACAAAACTATCTATTTTCAATCCGAAGCTACGGGTTTTTCTCATTTGTACACATATAACTTAGAAACAAAAAAGAAAACGCAATTAACTCATGGGAAATGGGAAGTTCGTGAAGTTGTTTTATCCAAATTAAGTAACTCGTTTTATATTACAACCACAGAAACGCATCCTGGAAACCGTTCGTTTTATAAGTTAGATATCAATTCGGGTAAAAAAATACCAATTCTGACTAATGATGGCGCCTATGAAATTGAATTATCTCCAGATGAAACCAAATTAGCTATTCGCTATTCGTACATAAATAAACCATGGGAAGTGTATGTTGCGGATAATAAATCGAATCCAATTTTAAAACAAATTACGTTTTCAACTTCTTCCAAATTCAAAGAATACAAATGGAAAACGCCAGAAGTAGTTTCGTTCAAAGCAACAGATGGTACTGATGTGTATGCAAGAGTTTATAATCCGAAAGTGGAAAATAAAAATAAAGCGGCTATCATTTTTGTACACGGTGCAGGTTATTTACAAAACGCGCATAAATATTGGAGTACATACCACAGAGAATACATGTTTCATAATTTGTTATCTGATTTAGGTTACACGGTTTTGGACATTGATTACCGCGCAAGTGATGGTTATGGACGAGATTTTCGTACTGGAATTTACCGTCACATGGGTGGAAAAGATTTGCAAGATCAATTAGATGGAAAAAAATATTTAGTCGAAAAACTAGGAATTGACGCCAATAAAGTCGGGATTTATGGTGGTTCTTATGGCGGATTCATTACGTTAATGGCATTGTTAACTAAGCCAGGAGAGTTCAAGGCTGGCGCTGCTTTACGTTCTGTAACAGATTGGGCACACTACAATCAAGGTTATACCGCAAATATTTTAAATTTCCCAGAAACAGATCCAGAAGCTTATAAAAAAAGTTCGCCAATATATTTCGCCAATAATTTACAAGACAAATTATTAATGCTTCACGGAATGGTGGATGATAATGTACAATTTCAAGACATTGTCCGAATCACGCAACGTTTTATAGAATTAGGTAAAAAAGATTGGGATTTAGCCGTTTTTCCAGTGGAAGCACACGGTTTTCAAAAAACTTATTCTTGGGTTGATGAATACAGAAGAATTTTAGATTTATTTAATGAAAATTTATTAGATAAAAAGTAATGGAAATTCGTATTTTAACTCAAAAAGTAGAAATGTTAGCCCATTTGGATATTATTAAACAATTGTATCCAGATTTTACATTAGAAAAATATGGCACACTTTTAGGCGAGATGTTACAAGCCAATTACCAACAAGTAATCGTTACAAAAAACAAACAAACCATTGCTTTAACTGGAGTTTGGATTGGTACAAAATTATGGTCTGGAAAATATATAGAAATTGATAGTTTTGTGGTACATCAGGATTTTAGAGGCCAAAAAATTGGTGATATTTTAATTGCAGAAGTACATAAAATTGCAAATAAAGAAAATGCGAATCAAATTGTGTTAGATGCATTTACAACAAATTTCTCTGCTGGAAAATTTTATATCAATCACGGTTTTCAGCCTAAAGGATTTCATTTTGTTAAAATTTTAAAATAAAAATAATGAAAATATTTGCATTAATTTTAGTAGCCTTTTTCAATATGAATTCTTGTTCTTCTGAAAAAGTAAGCCAAGAAGCGAAACAGTATATAGAAAAAATAACCTATCAAAATTGGGTGGGTGGTGTAAAAGGCGCTGGCGGAGGAACTATTCTAAATATTACACTATTAAAAGCTTTACCTTCGAATATGGAATTGATAAAGATTCAATTTCAAGAAAGAGAAGGCGTTATCACAAAAGTTGATGAATTGTCTTATCAATCTGCTATCCGACGATTTGATAATATGAAAGAAACTGTTCCAACTCCAACAATTAAAACCAATTTGAAACCTAATCAAGCTAAGGTTTTTTTCAGAATTGATGAAAAGGAAAACTTTCTAATAATTGACGAAGTAAAAGAATTGCCAATGTTGATGTATCCTTCCGCTAAACCAAGAAATAATTAACTATTTTTGTAGACTATTTTAGTCAAATATGGTTTAAAATTTAATTAATAAAAATTGAGCGCAAATAAAAGACTTTTAAAACAAACCCTTATTTATGGTATAGCTACTGTATTGCCTCGTGTAATCAGTTTTTTATTAGTGGGTTTGCATACAGATTTAATGCCAAAAGTAGCCTACGGAGAAATTACAATTCTGTTAGCCTACATGATATTTTTTAACGTCATTTTATCCTACGGAATGGAAACCGCCTTTTTTAGATTTTACCATAAAGAAGATGCAAACAATAGTGAAATTGCCAAACAAAATAAAAATGAAGTGGTAAGCACGGCCACAGTTTCTATTTTTTGGAGTACCATTTTGTTTTTATGTGTTACTCTTTTATTCCAAAAAACATTAGCAGGATGGTTAAACGTAGATAAAGAATACGTAAACTATGCCATTTGGATTTTAGCTTTCGACGCCTTAGTAATCATTCCTTTTTCGAAACTTCGAGCGGAGCAAAGACCCATAAAATATTCTGTTTTGAAAATCTCAAATGTCATTATAAATATGTTGTTAAACGTGTTTTTATTAGCCATTTTACCCAAATTAGCTCACGCCAATCCACAAGGCTTTTGGAGTACTTTCTATTTTGAAGATTACCAAATTGGTTATGTTTTTTTAGCAAATTTAATTGCCAGTTTGTTTACTTTCGTTTTATTTATGCCCCATTATTTTCAACCGAATTGGTTGTTTAACAAAGTGCTTTGGAAACAAATGCTTCAATATGGTTGGCCTATTTTATTCGCAGGTTTAGCTTTCGGAATTAATGAACATTTAGATAAAATTTTATTGTCAGAATGGTTAGATCCAGCCACTGCAAAAGCCGCAGTTGGAGCCTATTCAGCTTGTTATAAAATCGGTTTGTTTATGGTTTTATTTCGTACTGCTTATACCTTGGGAATCGAGCCGTTTTTCTTCAGTCAAGCTGGAAATGTTAATGCACCACAAACCTATGCGACTATCACGAAATACTTTGTCATTTTAGGTTCATTAATTTTATTAGTGGTAGTAGTTTTTGCTGATGTGGTAAAATTCTTTTTAGTAAGACAACCCGAATATTGGGAAGCGATGAAAATTGTACCTTTAATTATCATTGCGAATTTCTTTTTAGGAATTTATACGAGTTTATCGGTTTGGTACAAGTTAATTGATAAAACTATTATTGGAGCTTATATTTCAGCAATTGGAGCCATAATTACATTAAGTTTAAATTATATTTTAATTGTAAAATTTAATCTAAGTTATCTAGGTTCTGCAATTGCCACTATTTGCGCGTATGGAAGTATGATGGTAATTTCTTACTTGTTAGGAAGAGACAAATATCCTATTCCTTTTGAAATGAAAAAGATTTTAACCTACCTTTTTGCTTCGATAACTTTAGCTTGTATTTCATTTTATATCGACATTTTTAGAGAAACTTTCATTTTCGGAATACTTGCAATCATTGGGTTTAGTTATTATATTTACAAAAACGAAAATGAAGTCATTTTAAAAATTATCAAGCGAAAATAATTTGACTTTCCAGTCATAAATAAGTAAAACAAAACATTGCGAACATTGCGAAAAATCTTTGCGACTTTGCGGTTAAAAACAAAATAAAAATGCAAATAAAAATCATCAATAAATCGCAACATCCATTACCAAATTACGAAACGAATGCTTCGGCTGGTATGGATTTACGAGCCAATTTAACAGAGCCAATTACACTAAAACCATTAGAAAGAACGTTAGTAAAAACCGGACTTTTTATTGAATTACCAATTGGTTACGAAGCACAAGTTCGTCCTCGAAGCGGATTAGCATTTAAAAAAGGAATTACAGTTTTAAATTCTCCTGGAACTGTTGATGCTGATTATCGTGGTGAAATTGGTGTGATTTTAGTAAATTTATCTAACGAAGATTTCATTATCGAAAACGGAGAAAGAATTGCGCAATTAATCATCGCAAAACACGAACGCGCTGAATGGCAAGAAACTATCGAACTAACAGAAACCTCAAGAGGCGAAGGCGGATTTGGTAGCACTGGAGTAAAATAAGAGTTCAGTTTACAGTAATTAGTGTTCAGACTAAAAAAAAAATATACATTATACAATAAAATAACATGAAAATAATCGTACCAATGGCGGGTCGTGGTTCACGCCTTCGCCCACATACTTTAACTATACCAAAACCATTAATTCCAATTGCAGGAAAACC
>JACCDZ010053743.1_pt1 | contig 32055 bp, 27 predicted proteins | sample 7449551 | NCBI WGS metagenome assembly JACCDZ01 (sample SAMN15323452, study PRJNA562643) | freshwater metagenome | isolation source: river surface water | place: USA:Blue River Watershed | collected 2017-08-18 | reverse complement strand
TAATGATTAAACTTAATAAAATGCTGAACAGATAAAAAATTTTACAAATTAAATAACGATCATTGTATATTAATTGTATTACGATTAAATCTAGCTATAAAAATAAGCAGCAATCGTGGAAAATAATTGAAATAAGTCATACGAAATAGGATGGATCGAAATGACTGTTATGAAGCAATATGCAACAAAACTAGAAATAACACCTCACTCAGAATGGGCACAACAATTTTGGGATGAACTTGTTCCTGCAAAAGAACGAGTAAGCAAACACCCTTTATTTTTAAATATGGCAAGCGGTAGCCTAAATTTAGAATGCTTTCAGTCAGCATTATTAAATTTTTATCCTTTGGTTGCTCATTTTCCATCATATATGGCAGGTGCTTTAGCTAAAGCGACGGCTTTTTCTTTAGATGGTGTAACTGAGACTAGAGATTGGTTAATTCAAAATATCAAAGTTGAAGAAAGACATTTACATTGGTATCAAGATTGGGCGAAGGGTTTTGGCATAACGACTGAAATGTTGAATGAAGTTAGACCACCAGTAGCAATGAATGCAGTCAATCATTTTTTATGGGATGTAAATTTTAGGGGAAGTTTAGCTGAGAGTATTGCTGCAACAAATTTAGCAATAGAGTGGGCGACAGGGGATTGGACCATTCATGTTTATAAAGGAATACAAGCTTATACAGAAACACCAGAAGTAAATATTAATAAAAGATCATTGGCATGGTTAAGAGCTCATGCACACTATGATGATCTACATCCTTATGAGGCGATGGAGCTGATTAAGAGATTATGCGATAAAGATCCAGTTTCTCAGAGAAAAGCTTTTTTAGCAGCGAAAGAAGGCTTGGCTTATTATGAGCTGGCTTTAGATGAGTGTTACAAGTTACAAAATAATAATTAAAAATACCGAATAAACTGCTATTTAGTTGGGGTACTAAGTAGCAGTTTTTATTTAATTTTTTAAACTGGATTCATTTTATCGTAGAAATTCTTTAATTTAGGGAACTCCAGTGGCGCGTTAAGTTGTCTAGATTAACTATGTATTCTTCAAAACGAATAAGAATTTTTTCTCGTTCTTCATCTGTGATATATGGGACATGGTAGGCAATAAAAGTTTGGTGCTGATCAATATCATTTAATATTTAATAAAGAACTTCTAAAGCAGAATTACAGCAATTTTTGTCGTTGAACCAAATCGCTAAGCATCTTGGTTTAACTGATAGAACTTTACAACGTCAACTTGCAAATGAAAAAACAACATTTCAAATCTTACTTAGTGAAAGCCGTCAGGAAAAAGCAAAAGCTCTTTTAAAAGAAAATAAATTTATCCATTCAAGAGATTTCAAATCTTTTAGGCTATGCAGATATTTCTCATTTTTCACGTGCTTTTAAAAAGTGGACAAATATGACGCCAAGTAACTATAGAATGCCAAAATAAAGAAAATAGACTATCTAACTAATGTTATAATAATTGCGTATAATGTATATTATGTTAAATGTAATATCTAAGACTGTGACCTACACAACACTGTTTGTTGTCATAGCTTAGTAATGTGATGATCTAAGATTATACATCACGTTACTGAGCCATTGATCTCATTCTGATGGTTTAATAATCTTTCTCACAATGTGCTCATGAGTTGGTATGAGTCCTGCTTTCAATCCAAGTGGTTTAAAGACCTTATCTAAAACAGATTGAGTAAGTTTTCCTTTGTCTTGCTCAATATCAGTTAATGTCCTGCGACTTATGCCAACTAAATTTGCATATTGTTCCTGAGACATACTCAGAATGTTTTTTCGTAAATACGCCAATAATTGTCCTAATGTTATTTCATTCAATAAGTACTGCATATATAGATCAATAAGAACTTGCTGACGATCTTGAGTCTGATTTTTTATATTCATAATAGTTCCCATCTTTCTAATTTAGCTTCAACATAGTCGAATGAAAGCGCTGGCATCTCCACAATTTGTTTTGGTACACCTTTATCTATTAATCTTTGTTTTAGCCCAACAAGATTACTTGCCAAAGATTTTAATGTCGTTAGAGACAAATTCGTATCGCATAAATGTGCTAGCTTTTGTGTAATTTGCTCCCATCGATATTCTCCTCCTTCCTCATAAGGACTTCCCCAAGTTGTTGATCTTGTGACAACTTCTGGATCAGCTTTCATTGGAGCAAAATCATAAATTGGAGCAAGCGAAATTTTTCCAGATTGTTTTAGAAATGAAGTATTTCGCCCATGATTATCAGAATTACCAAAAATAATATTCAATAAGTCTCTTTGTAACCATTCACAAATGAATTGTGTAGAATCAAATTCGGAATCAATAGATATCAGTAATTTACATAGATTCTCAATCACCTCAAAATGATTGAGATGGCTACCCGAAGCTTTATTTAATACCGAATAGACAGATTCAAGCCCATGACGATGCCATTGTTGATTGTGCCATTCGACATCAAATCTTGGCAGCCACAATGATGGATATTTTTCACCTTCGATCAGCTTCATTTCTGTTGTTTCAATGGTATTGAAACCCAACTCTTTAAGCTCTTGATAGTAATAGTATTCTGCTCTGAGAATATTACAGTCTATCTCAGCACGATTATTCCGAGGAAATTTAACTAGATAGTGTTGATCAGGTTGATCAAAGTTTTGTTGATAAGTATCAATCCAAATATTTTGATCTTTTGTAGCACGAATTAGTAATTTTGGAGCCTCACCACCTGCTCCCGTTGCACCACCACTAATTGCCCCCATTTGCTGTGCATATTCAAGAAAATCTACATTTCGATCAGCAACATCACTTTGACTAAAATAACGTAAATGTAGAGTTGAGTCAGGATTGATTACTGGAAGAGCTTCTTTAATTCTCAAGTTGCCTACGGGTGCAATGCCACCTTTTTCTAATAAAATACTATCTTGCTCAGCATGCGTTAGTCTTTGTAGACCTAGAAAATTCACCCAATAACGGCGCGCAGCACCAGATGGAACAATATCATCTAAAAAACCAAACCATGAATTAGATTCATGTTTTATAAGTATTTGTACAGGTAGTGATAAACTACAGGCATGCTCATCTCTTTTATTCAAATTATGGATTGCGTATTCTAACTCGTAAGCTAATTCACTAGCACTTGCTGAGCCTAGTTTCGGTTCTAATAGCGTAAGTTCAGCAATATCAAACCAACTTTGATCAAGTAACGCCTGTATTGTTAATTTTTTCATTGATATGAATGAGCAATTATTTTCTCAAAAATACTCTATTTTTTTATATTTGTGAATATATTTGCGCAAAATTCTTTTTTATGTAAGTTTTTGAGCATAAATTTGCTCATAACGATCTATGGAAAGTATCATTCTCAGTATCTATTTAAAACACTTTATTTCATTGTTATAAGGCATGAAAAGATAAATGTTTGAAAAATACAATTCAACCTATCGTTGTTAACGTGATCGAACTGTGTATCATTAAACATAATTTCTTTTTGATAAACTTCTTTTTATGAAGAATACATTTTCTGACCACAAGCAAATTAACGTGGTTTCTAGTTTCTCCGAACTTGTCGGTTCTAATTTTCAAGGAGATAGAAATGCGATTTGTTGGTATAGAAACCTGAATGGAGATTTTCAAGAAATCGTAAAACAGCTTGAACTAAAGGAAAATATCACTGAGGTTTCGGTTGATGATTTATTGGCTTTACAACTTTCCGAACAAGGTCATTTAGCAAGAGAAATCATCTTAAAAGATATGCAGCTATTAAGTGATTTCGGCGCTTCACCTACCCTTAACTTAATTCAAAATTACGAACGTGATGATGAGTTAAATTTTATTTCAACTGATGTGTATTCATTTCATGTTGATCGTTCCCCTATCCCAGCTGATACTTTTTTATGTACTTATTACGGCGCAGCAAGTGAAATTTTGCCAAGCGATCAAGTTAAGCAAAAAGTTTTGATTCCCGAAATCAGAGAGAAACTGAAAGAATTACATCATGGCTCAGAAGCTGAGTTTGAAAGTTTTCTACAAGATTATTTCTTCGATTTACATTACCAGCCGCTTCCTGATGCAAGACCTTTAAACTTAGGTTTAGGACATCTTTGGCGTCTAGCAGTTGATCACCCAATGCAGCACGTTTTACCTTGTGTTCATAGGGCACCTATTGAAAATGAAGGCGAATATAGACTACTCTTAATTTCTTAATTATTTATATTTCAAATGGTTAAAAAATAAATCTATTAAACTCTAGTACATAAAAGCCCATAAATGATGGGCTTTTAATAGCCAGAAAGAGATTCACTTAATTCTAAAATATCCCTTTAAACAGGAAAAAACATCCGACAAACAACAGTAGTACAGCAAAGCATTTTTTTAACATTTGAGGTGATAAAGCATGTGCCACTTTGGCACCTAGCTTTGCAGTGAAAAAGCTCATCGCACTGATACCCAGAAATGCATAAATATGAACAAAACCAATGCTATTCGGAACATTTATTTGTTCTTTCATACCAAATAACATAAACCCTAGCGCACCTGCGATTGCGATAGGTAAGCCACATGCAGCAGATGTTCCAACTGCTTTTTGCATGACTACACCGTGATGATTTAAATAAGGTACGGTTAGACTACCTCCACCAATACCAAAAATTGCTGATGCTATGCCTATTCCTGTACCTGCGAACACCTGTTTAGTCGTTGATGGAAGGACTTTATTCTGATCTATTACTTTTTTGGCTCCAATAAACATTTGGTATGAAACCCAAATCACAAAAACACCAATAATTAGTTGCAAGTGTTCCCTTGATAATAGTCCTGCAATACCCGCACCAAAAAATGACCCAATGACTAAACCAGGAGTCAGATTTTTAAATACAGGCCAAATTACTGCACCATTTTTATTATGCGCCATTAATGAGCTGATAGACGTCACAATAATCGTGGCTAATGAAGTACCCAAAGCAAGATGCATCACAACTTCAGGATCATAGCCCATTTGTGTAAAGACAACATATAAAAGCGGTACAATGATCAGCCCACCACCTACACCAAAAAGTCCAGCAGCGAATCCCGCTAATGCACCTATAGCTAAAAAAATGATTAATTCCACGACATACTTACTTGATTGAAGGTTAATATTAGATGAATAGCGAATGTTGGTTTAAGCAACTTCAGTCTCACCTACTTGGTGATAAGCACGATTAAAATACACCAGACTATGTTCATGCTGACTTTTTTGAATAGCAACTGTACGGCAAATAAAAATAGTAAGAGGTGGATCAGGAAATTTGAACAACACTTATAAGTGATATTTTGCTCCCCAAATGATGTTATAAACATCAATATATGGAGTATTTTATGGCACGTAGACCAAGAAGAAATCATTCAAATGATTTTAAAGCTAAGGTAGCACTTGCTGCGATTAAAGCAGAAAAAACACTTGCTGAATTGAGTGCTGAATTTGATGTTCATCAAAACCAAATTATCGACTGGAAAAATCAACTGATTTCAGCTTCCTCGCAAGCTTTCGATCAATCAAAAGCTCCAACAGAACCACCCATCGATCTAAAAAAACTACATGCAAAAATCGGTGAGCAGGCATTAGAAATTGATTTTTTAGAAGGTGTGTTGAAGAAACTGGGCCGCTTCAACCACAAAAGTTAATCGATGACTCACTTCAGATTTCAGTATCTAAGCAAGCTCAGCTGCTGAAAGTCTCCCGTGGTTGTTATTACTATCGCCCAAAACCTGTGAGTGCATCAGATCTGAAGCTGATGCGGTGTATGGATGAGTTACATATGCAATACCCTTTTGCAGGTAGCCGGATGATGCGTGATTTGTTGAATCGTCAAGGACATCATATAGGACGACGTCATACACGTACTTTAATGAAGAAAATGGGCATTAATGCGTTATATTGCAAACCAAATTTAAGCCAGGCTAATCAAGCTCACCGCAAATATCCATATCTGCTCAAAGGATTGGCTATTCAGCGCAGTAATCAAGTGTGGTCTACGGATATAACGTATATCCCTATGGCAAAAGGCTTTGTTTATTTATGTGCTGTGATTGATTGGCATAGCCGCAAGGTACTTGCGCATAGAGTATCGATTAGTATGGAGGTTACATTTTGCATAGAAACATTAAATGAAGCTATTGAAAAATATGGTCGACCTGAAATATTTAATACAGACCAAGGCAGTCAGTTTACCAGTGATGCATTTATTGATGTATTGAAATCAAATGGCATTCAAATCAGTATGGATGGTAAAGGTCGATGGGTTGATAATGTGATGGTTGAACGATTATGGCGGAGCGTTAAATATGAAGAGGTGTATCTCAAAGCCTACAGCAATGTTTTGGATGCGAAGAAGCAATTAAACGCATATTTTGAATTTTATAATTTGAAACGACCTCATTCGAGTCTGGACAAAATGACTCCAGATGAGTTTTACTATGACCAGCTACCACAACAAAATAAGGTAGCTTAACTAGAGCAGAGTATCACTTATAAATAAGCTTTTAGTTGTTCAAACATGTGGGACCACCTCTTTATATTCAGACCCTGTTGTGCAAATAAACAATTATATAATTCACCTTGTGCTGTTAATCTAATTCGATCACAATCACCGCAAAATGAATGAGTTATCGTAGAAATGATACCAATACAATATTGCCCATCTAACTGATACTGACGTGCGGGCTCATGCTGCTGTTGCAAAACTTGAATCTGATAAAAAGGCTGAAGTTGCGCTAAAATTTCTGCTTCACTGACCACTGCCTGATCAGTCCAATGCTGATCACCATCCAGAGGCATAAACTCAATAAAGCGTAATGGAATACTGTGTTGCTTCGCCCACTTTACCATTGGCAAAATCTGATCATCATTTTGACCTTTCATCAACACACAATTGATTTTGAAAGCAAGCCCCGCTTTTTTTGCCGCCTCTATCCCATTTAATACGGGAGTGAGTTCTTTTTTAGTCAGTTGCTTGAATTGATCTGGGTCTAAACTATCTAGGCTGATATTAAGATCATCTAATCCAGCTTGTTTTAGGGCTTCAGCATATTTAGCTAAATAATGTGCATTGGTAGTGATAGAGATTCGTTTTAAACCCAATACTCGTAAACTCTGCAAATCACGAATAAAATGAACAACACCCTGACGCATTAAAGGTTCTCCCCCAGTAATGCGAATATTTTCAATCCCTTGCTTCACCATATATTGGCAAAATAGCAGCAATGCTTCAAAACTGAGTAAATCTTGTTTTTTCATCCATTCTGGATGTTCAGGCATACAATAGGTGCATTTGAAATTGCAACGATCTGTCACGGAAATCCGCAACTTACGTTTAATACGACCGTACTGATCTTGCAAGATCGGTAAAGTCGTTTCAGGGCTATCATGCTTCATCTTTTGCACTCATATTGTGAATTCGCTGAACACTTAAGCACAAGTTATGTGCGACGCGGCTTGTATATGTGCAGCATACTGCTCTACTTAAGCAATATTTATTCCAGTATTTTACTCTAATCCACCTTGAGAGCATTTATTTATCTAACAAAACAATTTATCGCTTCACAACACACAACTGTTATAAATTTCAATATACAACCGAAAACCATTCGCACCAATTAAAAGCAATTTTGTATTTTTTGAAATATTTTGGTGCGATTAACTTAAAGCTAAAATTTTAAATAAACAATTGTTTAAAAAATTTCATCTGCTGGTACTGCTGCAATTCATCTAGCGAATTGATGCTATGACAAAACAGACTTTGCTTTTGCAAAATAACTTGCTGAGAATTTAGCTGTTTAAAACATTCACGTAGGCTCAACTTACCTGCTAGGATTTGTTGTTCTAGCACAGGCAAACTGTCTCTTTTTAACAAACAAAATGGATATAAAGCATCTCCATTAATTGCAACATAAGCCACTAGTGCTTGTGGATTTTTTTGTAGTGCGCGATGCAACTTAATTAAAACTTGATTGGGTATATACGTAACATCGCACGGAATAAACAAAGCATAGTCCGATTGCAGATGGGACCACGCACTTTTCATCCCCATTAATGGACCTAAAAAACCTGTTTGATCATCTGAATAACAATAGATATTCGGTTCAATCTGCTTGTAAATCGAACTATCTCGATGACTGTTTACCCAAATGCTTTGCACTTCTGATTTAAATTTCTGACAAATTTTAGATAGTTGAATTTGATCATCAAATTGTTGAAGTAATTTATTCATGCCATTCATACGGCGTGCTTGTCCTCCCGCCAAGATCACGAGATCTGTAGCGGGAATTTGCATAGTCATGCTTCTGCCTCCAACTGACAAGTCTTAATCAAACCACGAATTTCTGGTAAACATGAACCACAGTTACCGCCCGCTTTTAAACATGCCGTGACTTGCTTTTCATGGGTGATATTTTGAGTTTTGATCGCTTCAATAATCTTGTTTTTTCCTACTTTGAAGCAACTACACACCAATGGACCATCGTTATTAGCAGCAGACATTGGCATACCTGCCAACAATGCTTTACGGTGCAAAGCACTTAATCGCTCACGTTTAAATAAACTTGCAACCCAATCACGATCAGGTAATAACTCAGCAGGTGCAATATAAAGACTTGCGATTAAAATCCCATCTTTGAGTACAATACTATGACTGAGTTGCGATGAAATATCCTCAATACTTAACCATTCATATGTTTCATCGACAAAAGGCAAAAAGGTTTTTAAGTTTTTTTGAGTTTGATCAATACTGTGTCGATCGGCAAGCTCATAACGCATTGCTTTTGCAGTTTTGATTTTTGTCCACCAAGCACAAGTCTGTAAAGATGGTTTAATTTGATGTTCGAACCCTTCTCGAACATATAAAACGCCTTGCCAAGTCGTATGGAAAGGCTGTATCGATACTGGCGTATGCTTAAACTCAGGTTCACCTGAAATTGCATCTACAACAGGGTTAACTACTTTACCAATCCGAGCATCTGAGGCAACTTGTTCTGTCCAATGAATCGGGGCAAAGATTTGTCCACGACGAACACCTTGAGCCAATGTCACACGTAATACACAACTTCCCCATGCCGAACAAATCTCGACCAATCCTTTATCGCGAATACCAAATTTAAGCGCATCGTTTGGATGAATCTCACAAAATGGTTCAGCACGATGTGTGGTCAAATTTGCTGATAAACCTGTACGTGTCATGGTATGCCATTGATCCCGAATACGCCCCGTATTCAGAATTAACGGATAATCTTCAGAAATTGAGTGTACGGGATCGATTGCGACCGTTGGGATAAGTTTTGCTTTACGAGAAGCATAACTAAACTCGCCTTGACCAAAAAGTTGCTTAACCAATGTCGTCTGACCTTTTTCCCACACAGGCCACTGAGTTGGTTTTAACTCGTTATATTCTTCAAGACTTAGATTGGTTAAACCTTTTAAATTAAAATAACGAAAATTTTCTACCTGATCACGTTCAGCTAAACTTGCATTTTGATATGCAGACAATGCAGCATGCTCATTAAAAATGTCACACGCATTGCTAAAATCAAAACCAGAAAAACCAAGTTTTTTTGCAACTTCAGCAACAGCCCACCAATCTGCTTTGGCTTGTTTTGGTGAAGCTAAAAATGCACGTTGGCGTGAAATTCGACGTTCTGAATTAGTTACCGTTCCATCTTTTTCACCCCAACCTAATGCAGGTAGCAAAATATCAGCATAAGCAGTGGTATCGGTATCGGAACAGATATCTGAAACGACAACAAAGTCACATTTATCCAATGCTCGTTTCACTTGATCAGCATCAGGAAGACTTACCACAGGATTGGTCGCCATAATCCAAATTGCTTTAATTTTTCCACTTTCAACCGCTTGAAACAAATCAACTGCTTTAAGTCCAGCTTGTGTCGCAATGGTCGGGCTATTCCAAAAACTTTGCACCAAATTTTGATGCGTTGGATTATCAATGTCTAAGTGTGCTGCCAACATATTAGCCAGTCCACCAACCTCACGACCACCCATTGCGTTGGGTTGTCCAGTCATTGAAAATGGAGCAGCACCCAGCTTACCAATTTTACCCGTCAGTAAATGACAGTTGATAATACTATTGGCTTTATTCACCCCTTGAGATGATTGATTAACTCCCATTGAAAAAAGAGTTACTACTTTTTCAGTTGTGGCAAATTTATCAAAAAACAGTTGTAATTTTTCTTCTGAAATACCTGTGCGTTTTGCGACAGCTTTAAAATCTTGTTCAGTTCGATTCGCTTCTAAAAGTGCTTGAAGCCCCTCTGTGTAAGATTCAACAAACTCATGATCAGCATAACCATGTTGATATAAATATTGTAATAATCCTTTAAACAAAGCCACATCTTGACCTGGCAAGATTGGCAAATGCAAATCTGCTTGCTCACAAGTGCTCGTAAATCGTGGATCGACGACAACCACAAATAAATTAGGATTTTGACTCTTCGCTTGCATAATCCGTTGATACAAAACTGGATGACACCATGCTGTATTTGAACCAACCAATACCACCATATCAGCATGTTCAAAGTCTTCATAACTTGCAGGTACAATATCTTCACCAAAGCTACGTTTATGCGCAGCAACTGCTGAAGACATACATAGACGTGAATTAGTATCAATATTGGCTGTGCCTAAATAACCCTTTACGAATTTATTAACCACATAATAATCTTCAGTTAATAACTGCCCCGAAACATAAAATGCCACACTTTCGGGTCCATATTGCTCAATACATGCCTGAAATTGAGTTGCAATTTTGTCAATTGCAACATCCCATGTTGTCACATTACGGTGATTTTTGCGTCCCAACATCGGATTTAAAACACGGGTTTCCAACCCTAAGGTATCTGCTAAATTGCTCCCTTTAATACAGAGTCGCCCAAAATTTGCAGGGTGCTCTGTATCTCCTGAAACTTTAATATTTGAACCTTGTGTTTTATGTTGAACTTCAACATTAACACCACATCCAACGCCACAATATGGACAAGTTGTTTTTGTAATGAGTGTTTGTGCATGATCGGAGCGACTGTGTTCTAAATTTTGAATACTGTTCATGACTGCTCCTTTACCTATTCCATCTTTGCCCTAACTAAAGTTTCGATCGCTTAAAATTGTATGATCCGTGATCAATAGCCAATTTATAATCTACGCCTTAACTTTTATTGTGAATCTTTGGTTGACTACCATAAAGTAGTTAAATGACTGAGTTTTTGGTTTAGGAGAAATTTCTCCTAAACCAAAGTAAGATTAACCTGCTTTTTTCAATGCAAAATCTTTACCAAATAACAATTTATTTCTAAATGTCGAAACAGGTGTTTGATCCGCAATTAACTCGGCATACCACATACCATCTTCGGTATCACCGAATAAAACAGCGCCAATCACTTTATCTTTTTGGATAATAATACGCTTGTAAATATGGCGTTTTTCGTCATTTAGAATGATGTCTTCATAATCTTCTTTAGGCTCAAAATTACCTGCTGAAAAGACATCGACACCACTCACTTTAAGCTGAGTTGGTACCGTTGGAGACTTAAACGTTAAGCTACCATGTTCAGCTAAATGGGTTGCGCAAATAAATGCTTGCCCCCAAAGTGGCTCCACCAATCCAAAGGTTTGGTTACGATGTTCAATACATTCACCCACAGCATAAATACTTGGATCAAAGGTTTGCATGGTGTCATTCACTAAAATGCCGCGATTACAACGTAATCCAGCGCTTTGCGCCAAAGTGATGTTTGGACGAATACCTACAGCAAAGACCACCAAATCAGCATCTAATAAAGTACCATCTTTTAAACGGATCTGACTGACATGACCATTTTTACCAATTAAAGCTTCGGTATTGGCTTCAGTAATAATCTTGATGCCTTTCTCTTCAATGCTATGACGTAGCATACGGCTTGCTCGACCATCTAATTGACGCTCCATGATACGATCCATTAGATGAAGCACTGTTACATTCATGCCACGTTGCTTCAGACCATACGCTGCTTCTAGGCCAAGTAAACCACCGCCAATCACAACTGCATTTTTTTTAGTTTCACAATATTTAATCATGGTATTCACATCATAAATATCACGGAAACTAATCACACCTTTCAAGTCAACACCTTGTACTGGTGGAATAAACGGCTTAGAACCTGTGGCAATAATTAAACGGTCATAATCAACAGTTTCACCTTTTTCTGTATGGACTGTCTTGCGAGTACGATCAATTTTTATCGCAGGATCATCAGCAATAAACTTAATCCCTTTATTGCTATACCAAGCATGAGGATGCAACATAATATCTTCGATCGTTTTCTCACCAGAAAGAACTGGTGAAAGCATGATACGGTTATAGTTACGCCAAGGCTCTTCACCAATCACCGTCACATCATAACGATCAGGTGCCATGTCGAGTAAATCCTCTAGACAGCGCATTCCAGCCAAACCATTACCGATCAAAACGAGCTTCAGTTTTTCTTGAGAAACACCATTATTGGTAATATAAGTTTTTTGCGGAACAGTACCTACCCAAACTCGACCATTTTCTATTTTGGTTGGAAAAACAGAAAGCTTTTGATCTTTATCTTCTAGGCATCGACCTGTTGCTAAACTGAAGTGTTGTTTGTAAATCGGTGAGGCAATAACACGCTCACCTTGCAAATCACCAATAATACCGCGCGCCATTACATTTGCTTGGCTAAACGGATCTTTATTACTTAATGCGTAAATACGTTTTTCGTTCCCTACGCGGAATAAAGCAACGGATTGACCCGCAATAAGTGCACCTACACCTGTATTTGGCGTGATGTCATCAAGATGACACACATCAATCCATTGATTTTCTGGAAGCATATTCATGTCTTTTAGATTTGTCATTTTGATTCTCCTTATGCTTCTACCATCGGGATACGATCAACTGAACGTTCAGCTTCATTTAATGGACGGATCTGATCACGCACTTCAGTAAATTGAATATATGGATCAGCTTGCTCTTCAGCGCTTGCGTTAATGTAAGTTTGGAAGCGTTTACGAATCTCAGGATTCTCTACCGCAGTACGCCATTCGTCTTGATATGTTCCAATGACATGCGCCATGCGGTTTTCAAGTTCTTCTGCAAGACCAAGCGAATCATCAACAATCACAGCTTTGAGATAATCTAAACCACCTTCCATGTTGTCACGCCATACACTCGTACGTTGTAAACGATCAGCAGTTTGGATATAGAACATAAAGAAGCGGTCGATATAACGAATCAAAGTTTCAGTATCTAGATCAGAAGCTAAAAGCTCTGCATGGCGTGGTTTCATTCCACCATTACCACACACATATAGGTTCCAGCCTTTTTCTGTCGCAATTACACCAACATCTTTACCTTGTGCTTCAGCACACTCACGCGTACAACCCGACACAGCCATTTTTAGTTTGTGCGGTGAGCGTAAGCCTTTGTAGCGATTTTCTAATTCAATCGCTAAACCAACAGAATCATCTACGCCATAACGGCACCACGTGCTACCTACGCATGATTTCACTGTACGCAATGATTTACCGTAAGCATGACCTGACTCGAAGCCTGCTGCATTCAACTCTTCCCAAATAAATGGTAGCTCGTGCAGTTGTGCACCAAATAAATCAACGCGTTGACCACCTGTAATTTTGGTATACAGGTTATATTTTTTAGCAATTTGACCTACCGCAATCAAACCATCTGGCGTGACTTCACCACCTGCCATACGCGGTACAACAGAGTATGAACCATCCTTTTGGATATTTCCTAAGTAGTAGTCATTACTGTCTTGTAGACCTGCGTGCGTTGGCTCCAATACAAAGTCATTCCAGCACGATGCCAAAATGTTTGCTGTCATTGGTTTACAGATATCACAACCTAAACCATGACCATGTTGTTGAATCAAATCATCAAATGTTTTGATTTCATTGACACGCACCAAGTGATAGATCTCTTGACGTGAGTATGGGAAGTGTTCGCATACATGGTTATTAACCGTTACACCTTGACGTTGTAACTCAGACTTTAAAACTTGAGTAACTAATGGCGCACAACCACCACATGCTGTTGCTGCTTTAGTACATTTCTTTAAAGCACCTAAAGAGGTGGAACCATCACAAATAGCTTGGCAAATATCTGCTTTCGATACGTTGTTACATGAACAAATCGTTGCGCTATCTGGAAGTAAATCAACACCGCTACCGCCCGCTTTCGCACCAGAATCAGCAAATCCTGGCATGATTAAGCTTTCAGGTGTTTCTGGCAATGCGATACCATTCAACATCATTTGTAAAAGATCGTTATATTCTTTTGCATCACCAACCAGTACTGCACCCAGTAATTTGGTTTTATCTGCATCGACAACGATTTTCTTATAAACCAATGCATCTTCATCAGCATAGAAATAGCTGAGGGAGTTTGGACTCATGCCATGTGCATCACCAACCGATGCGACATCCACACCCATCAACTTCAGCTTGGTACTCATATCAGCACCAGCGAAACAATGTGTTTCTTCAGCTAAGATATGCTTGGCTGCAATACGCGCCATATCATAGCCCGGCGCAACGAGACCATAGATTTTATTGTCCCAAAGCGCACACTCACCAATCGCATAAATATCTTCATTTGAGGTTTGGCAATAATCATTAATCTTGATACCCCCACGCTCACCTAGTGCCAACCCGCTGCTGCGTGCAAGTTCATCACGTGGGCGAATACCTGCTGAGAATAGAATAATGTCTGTTTCAAGCTCGCTACCATCCGCAAACTTCATCACATGCGTTGCACTTTCTCCCGCTTCAATAGATGAAGTTGCTTTTTGAGTATGAACTTTTACACCCAGATTCTCGATCTTACGGCGTAAAACTTTACCACCTAAATCATCAATTTGAACCGCCATTAAGCGTGGTGCAAACTCAACAACGTGCGTTTCTAGGTTTAAATCACGTAAAGCTTTTGCAGCCTCTAAGCCTAATAAACCTCCACCAATCACTACACCTGACTTTGACTTTAAGCTTGCAGCACGAATCGCATCTAAATCTTCAATGGTTCGATAAACAAAACAGTTCTCACGGTCATTGCCTGAAATTGGTGGAACAAATGCATATGAGCCTGTTGCCAATACCAATTTGTCGTAACTAATCACATCACCAAAACTTGTTGTCACTGTTTTTTCGACAGCATCGATTGCAATGGCTTTGGTATTCAAGCGTAAGTCAATACCATGCGCATCTGCAAAATCAAAACGTGCAAGTGATAAGTCTTTTGCTGATTTTCCTGAAAAATATTCAGTTAAATGTACACGATCATATGCAATGCGTGGTTCTTCAGCAAGAATCGTAATTTCTAATTCATCATCAGCTTTCTCTAAGATGGCTTCGATGAATTTATGACCCACCATACCGTGACCAATCATCACTAATTTCATTGTGTTTCTCCTAAAATCTAATCTGAGATTAAGCTGCGCTGTTTTGTTCTGAGCCACGTTCTAAAATTGCTTGTTCAAATAAACGTTGTTCTTTTTCTTTATGCTCTACCGAAAATCGGATAAGCATGACCGAACTCGCAGCAATGACCACTAAGCCACCTAGAACCATTAAACAAGTTTGAATATCCAACATACCTTTCAGTAAGAAACCTGCCGCCACTGCACCAACGTTTCCACCTGCACCGATGATGCCTGCAACACCACCTAGCGCTTCACGATCAATAAATGGAACAAGCGCATAAGTCGCACCACATGCCATGTGTGTGAATAATGCAAATACCGTCATTACGAGAATAGCGAGTACAGGTCCATTCATTTGCGAGAACAACATTAAGAAAAGCCCTTCGCCAAGAATCAATCCAAACAGTACTTTAGTACGACCATCCAAGCCTTTTTTGAGTGCAACTTTGTCTGAAAGAATCCCACCCAATGCACGGGCAAATAATGCGAGCAAACCAAAGATACCTGCTGCTAAACCAGCTTCTTTTAATCCGAAACTAAAGTGTTCGACGTAGTACATCGCAATGATGTTATGCATGAAGATTTCGATCCCAAAACATGCAGCGTAAGAGCAGAATAAAATCCAAACACGGTAGTTACGTGCAGCATGCATTAAAATTGCAATACCGCCTTTTTTATCACTACCCGCAGCAAAACCTTGTGCACGCAATTCTTTAAAATCACCTTGCGGACAATCTTGTGTGAATTTCCAATAAAGAAGACCAACAATCACCATCATTACACCAGGTACAATCAGTGCAATTCTCCACCCCATCGCTTGCTCTACACCAAACATTACCAATGCAGATAGAAGTAGCGGCATAAGGGCTTGCGTTGCTCCACCTCCTGCATTTCCCCAACCTGCTGAGGTTGCATTTGCTGTACCTACAACATTAGGAGCAAACATAATGCTTGTGTGATATTGAGTAATTACAAAACTTGCACCTATTGCGCCAATCAGTAATCGAAAGAAAAGGAACGATTCATAACTATTTGCAGAAGCGACACCAAAAACGGGGATACTGCCGATAATCAACAAAGCGGTATATGTTTTACGTGGTCCGTACTTGTCACATAAAGGACCAATGATCAAACGGACTAAGATGGTAATTGCGACTGCTGCGATATTGATATTTGCGATTTGATCTTTAGTCAGATGAAATTCACCTGCAATGACTGGCATTAAAGGTGCACATGCAAACCAAGCAAAGAAACAAACGAAGAAAGCAAGCCAACTCATGTGGAATGCCCGCATCGCTGGTGCAGAAAAGTTAAATAACTTTATTGATGTGGCTTTTTTCGCCGATAAATCTAAAGACATTGCCATCTCCTATACTGAACGTATACTGCTTTGTTGACACATGTCGCTGTGTAAACAAACCGATCAGATCGGACATCGTTGGCCGTCTTACAATTTTTTAAAAAGTCGTCATTGACTCAGTAAAGAAAATGCAAATGTTATGCCAATTAATAAATTAAAAATCAAAAATAACATTAACTATTGTTTAATAATGATTTTTTATATAATAAATAGCGTTTTAAATATCTTTTAATTGATTGAATAAATGCCGAATACATCAATGAACTGTTTTAAAGCACAATTAAACATGCTTCAAAATAATTCTTTTTATGCACCAACAATGAACATTAATTATTTTTAACAAAGATCACATCCATTTTTTATTTGTTTCCCTTAGCTGCAACGATACAATAAAGCGCACAGAATCGAGGCTAAAGTAATGCCTGCACTGAATAGATCATTCCTCATGGCATTAATTTTGCTTCAAAAAAATACTTAAAGCGCATTATGCTAAATGTGCATTGACTTAGAATTTGACTTTATATTTATGCCGAAACTCAAAATCGCACTCATAGATGATGATCAGGCTCGAGCTGAATACATTAAAACATGTTTAATTCAACATGACTTTGATGTCGTTGCTAGTTTGACTTTAGATCACCTCAATGTTTTTAAATTAGAACATCTTCAAGCAGATGTTATTTTGCTTGATATGGATCACCCTCATCGTGATGTAATTGAGAGTTGCGTAAGCAATTTTGACTTGCCAACGGTATTATTCACCAAGAACACTGACCGAAATATGATTAAACAGGCGATTGATGCAGGGATTACCGCTTATATCGTTGATGGTATTGATCCAAGTCGATTACACACCATTTTAGATATTTCGATTCAACAATACAAAAAACATAAAAAGTTGGAAGGTGATCTCAAAGATGCAAAGACCAAACTAGCGGATCGTAAGGATGTTGAGAAAGCTAAAGTCCTACTCATGCAATTACACGGATTAACCGAAGACAAAGCATTTCAACTGCTTAGAAAAAATGCCATGAGCCATCGTATGACCATTGGTGAAATGTCACGTCGCTTACTCGATGCACAACAGCTTTTGAACAATCAATTAAAGGATGAATAAATGAGCAGTTTAGAAAAAAGTGAATTGCAACTTGGCTACATCCCTTTGCTCGATTGTATTGCGCTATTATGGGCAAAACAGCGTGGTTTGTTTGAAGCAGTAGGTCTAAATGTTACCTTAACCAAAGAAGCTTCTTGGGCAAGCCTACGTGATCGACTGGCTTTTGGTCTTTTAGATGCTGCACATTGTTTATCTGCTATGCTACCTGCAGCCGCAATAGGTGCTGATCAAATCGGTATTCCATTACAAACACCGGTTGTTCTCAGTGAAAATCGAGCTTTCATAAGTTTAAGTCAAAAACTGTGTTATCAGTTAGATATAAAGAAATATGATGCTGTAGAGCTATCAGCTAAAAAATTAGTAGAACACATGAAAAAAATCACGTGGTCTCTTTAGGACATGTTTTCCAGCATTCCATCCATCATTATTGCTTAAGAGAATGGCTAGCATTAGCAGATCTTGATCTTGCACATTCAATACAACTCAAAACTTTACCACCTCCATATATGGTAGAAGCGCTAAATAACCATTTAATTGATGGTTTTTGTGTTGGCGAGCCATGGAATACTCAGGCAGAATTGGCGGGATTAGGGCAAATTGTCGGTTCGAGCCAAGACATCATTCCCAATGTTGCGGATAAAGTTCTAGCTGTAACGCAAGAGTGGGCTCAACAGCATCCAAATACATTAATTGCCTTAACTCGCGCAATCTTGCAGGCTCAACAAGAGTTACGTGTATTAGAAGATTTTGAACCTGTCTGGCAACTTTTAATTGATTTTGATGTCATCCAGTTTGAATGTTCGCCAAGCATTCATGTTGAAAAATACTATACGATCCAAGATATAATTCGGAACTTCGTTAAAAGTAGCGCTATACCTAAAAGTACAGATTTTGAATGGTTATTTCAGCAAATGCAAAAATGGAACAATTTGCCTGTAGGTTCTATAGATTACGAAAATAAAGCGCAAAGTTTTCTACTATTAGATACTTATTTAGCAGCATCAAAATAAGAGAACTCGTGATAAAAAAAGCTGTCTTGTGAAAAAGACAGCTTTGAAAAGACCCATAAGAGATTCTGCCAATCGAGAGCGATCTCTTATGTAATAGCTATACTATCTATATTCAATTTATCTTTTTCGGACATTTTCATGTCATTAGCAGCCATACAAAACTTCACAATTCATCTTTTTTGCCAATAAGCCACTTTCGTCGATTTAATCAACCCCCTACCCACGAGCTTGAACCCAATGTCAAATTGAAGCTAATGCTTATTATTAATCTAAACTAGCATATTTTTATAATTCAGTATCACGACGCTTCATCCACTGCTCTCTTTAGAAGTATGTTTATACTAATTTTAAAAAATCCATTAGAATTAAAACAAATATTTTTCAAAAGTTTAGAATAAAAAAATATTCATAGCTTGAAATAAACATATGAACTAATTAGAACTCAATTTAAGTTTCAAAAAAGCAAATCAATGAATTACATGACCTTCGAGTTACACAAATTACATGAACGAAATAAGGTAATTCAGTTTAAAATAGTGAAAAATAAATAAGCCTGAAATTTGTCATATTTTAACATTGCCATTTCCTTGCAAAGTTTTCATTATATGCAGCATGCTTGGTATGCAATTTTCTTCATCCATTAAAAGAAATTATAAGAAAAAATGCAGAATTTTGTGCCATAATAAGCAAACTTTGCAGACATCTTGCAAAAAACATTTGCAGATTTAGAACTGGAGCAGGCTGAATGAGCTCAACCATTTTGGTAATTCACGGACCGAATTTGAACTTGCTAGGAAAACGCGAACCAGAGGTTTATGGTTATCTGACCTTAGATGATATTAACCAGCAACTCACCACTCAAGCCGAACAAGCCGAACAAGCCGAACAAGCCGAACAAGCCGAACAAGCCGAACAAGCATCATTTACACTAGATACATTTCAAAGCAACTGGGAAGGTGCGATTGTCGATCGCATTCATCAAGCACAAACTGAAGGGGTTAAATTTATCATTATTAACCCTGCCGCCTTGACTCATACTTCAGTTGCTCTACGCGATGCCCTTCTTGGCGTTGCGATTCCATTTATTGAGGTTCATTTGTCAAATGTTCACGCCCGTGAATCATTCCGTCATCACTCATATTTATCAGACAAAGCCATTGGTGTTATTTGTGGCTTAGGTGCGAAGGGTTACTCCTTTGCTCTCGATTTTGCAATCGAAAAAATTCAATCTTCTAACTAATTTATACACTTCAGGAATGCTCACTCATGGATATCCGTAAAATCAAGAAACTCATCGATTTGATGATTGAATCTGACTTACAAGCGATTGAAGTTAAGGAAGGTGATCAATCCATCTCATTAACTCGCCCTACTCCAGTTTACGCAGCGGCACCTTTGGCAGCAGCACCTAGTGCTTCTGCTCCTGCGGCTCCAGCAGCAAAAACACCTCGTGGCGCCGTAGAAACGTCACCGATGGTTGGTGTGTTCTATTCTGCACCAAGCCCAGGCGAAGGCCCATTCGTAAATGTAGGTCAAACAGTTTCTGCAGGTGAAACACTGGGTATCATCGAAGCGATGAAAATCATGAACCCAATTGAGGCGACTAAAAGCGGCGTGATTGAAGAAATCTTGGTAAAAAATGGTGAAGTGATCCAATTTGGTCAACCACTTTTCCGCTACCGCGCCTAATTAATTTGGGGATTCTAATGTTGCAAAAAGTATTAATTGCAAATCGCGGTGAAATCGCCTTACGAATTACGCGAGCTTGTAAAACGCTTGGCATTAAAACAGTTGGTATTTATTCTGATGCTGACAAAGACTTAATGCATTTACGCTTCGTTGATGAAGCTGTCTGTATTGGGCCGGGTACCACAAGTGAAAGTTATTTAAATATTCCTGCAATTATTACTGCTGCAGAAATTACAGGTGCGGATGCCATCCATCCTGGATACGGCTTTTTGTCTGAAAATGCTGAATTTGCTGAAATTGTAGAAAGCTCAGGTTTTATTTTTATTGGTCCTCGCCCTGAACACATTCGTCTTATGGGTAACAAGGTATCCGCGATTATTGCCATGAAAAAGGCTGGCGTACCGACCGTGCCTGGATGTGACCATGCTGTAACGATTAACAATGCACTTGCTGAAGCAAAAGAAATTGGCTTCCCGTTGATCGTCAAAGCAGCATCAGGCGGCGGCGGTCGTGGTATGCGTATCGTTGAACGTGTCGACACATTACTTGAATCAGTTCAAGCTGCACAACGTGATGCTGAGATGTGGTTTGGTGATGATACTGTATATATGGAGCGCTTCTTACAGAAACCTCGCCATGTAGAAGTTCAAGTGTTAGGTGATGGTAACGGTCATGCGATCCATTTATATGACCGAGACTGTTCTTTACAACGTCGTCATCAAAAGGTGTTAGAAGAAGCACCCGCTCCAAATCTACCAGAACAAGCACGTGCTGATATTTTGGAAGCATGCGTCAATGCTTGTAAGTTGATGCAATACCGTGGTGCTGGAACTTTTGAGTTTTTATTTGAAGAAGGCGAATTCTTCTTTATCGAAATGAATACTCGTGTTCAAGTTGAGCATCCTGTAACTGAAATGGTTACTGGCATTGATATTATTGAACAACAACTGCGGATTGCGGCTGGTTTAGGTTTAAATATTGAACAGCATGAAGTCGAAGTAAAAGGTCATGCGATTGAATGCCGTATCAATGCTGAAGATCCGACCACCTTCTTACCTTCTCCTGGTAAAATAGAAAACTTCTATGCACCAGGCGGCGCAGGTATTCGTTTAGATTCTCATATTTATCAAGGCTATAGTATTCCGCCATATTATGATTCGATGATTGCAAAACTCATCGCTCATGGTAAAGATCGTAAAACATCTTTAGCCCGTATGCGTCAAGCTTTAGATGAAATGATTTTGACTGGAATCAAAACCAATATTCCATTGCACAAAGATCTTATTTTGCAGGATAAAAACTTCTGTGAACAAGCTATGGATATTCATTATCTAGAGAAGCATCTACTAAAACAGCTTGAACCGAAAGCTGAAAAAGCATAAATAAAAAAGCCTCTAAGTTAAGAGGCTTTTTTATTATTCAATCTTTCTAAGGTAGAACACGGCGTAATGTCGCAAAACATTTTTCGCCTTTTTCATTGGCGCAAAAATTAATAGTGTGATCATTTTCCCATTTCACAAAATATTGCGAAACTTCACCAGTTTGGTCTAGTGTTTGACCTGAGCAATCCATTTGATTATTGTCATACTTAATCTGTAAAACTAATGCAGGTAAACGCTCTTTATGATCTTCTGAAGGTTGATAATCATATAAACCATAAGACCATTCTTGGTTACTCTTAATTACGACCTCATTCATTCCACGAAAATTATAGTATTCGACACACTTCTTATTATTAGGAATTTCCATTCCCCATAGCCCCATGATTTCAGGACGAGTTATTACCCGAATCGCATTTGCTTTAGCCAATTGTTGTGCTGTTACTGCTTTTTCATTTACGACCGTGTCTGCCATAGTCCATGTTGAGCAAGCCCATAATAATCCAATAATATAAATATTTTTCATAGATTTAATTAAGTCGTAATTTAAACGGTGCAAGGCTTTAAATTAGCATATTTTTTGAGAAAAACATGCATTCATAACCATATAAACACAATATTTTTAGCTTGAATTTTATTTGATTGTTATGGCATTTTTTCAGGTATGCTAGTTCTAAATTTACAGTTTTTTTATTTACTTTATAAAGATTTAGCTTTAAGGATAAAAGCCATGAAATTTTCTGAATATGTGCAATATGATGGTTTAGGATTAGCAGAACTGGTCAAAAGCAAACAAGTTCATCCTTCAGAATTATTAAAAATTGCATTAGAACGAACAGATAAAGTCAATCCAAAGCTAAATGCCATTATTATTCCAATGTATGAGCAAGCGAAGCAGCGCACACAGCAAGAATCCTCTGGGTTATTTGCAGGCGTTCCTTTTCTAGTCAAAGACTTATTCCAAGAATATCAAGGTATTCCAACCTCTTATGGTAGCCAAGCGCTAAAAAAAATTAACTATACACCTGATTTTAATGCTGAAATTGTAAACCGCTGGGAACAAACAGGCATTATCACTTTTGGTCGTACCAACACGCCTGAGTTTGGTATCAAAGGAATTACAGAACCCGATGCTTGGGGAGCTTGCCACAATCCGTGGAATTTAAAACACAATAGCGGTGGTTCTTCTGGTGGATCAGGCTCTGCAGTTGCAGGTGGAATCGTCCCGATTGCTGGCGCAGGTGACGGTGGCGGTTCAATTCGTATCCCCGCTTCTTATTGTGGTTTATTTGGATTAAAGCCGAGTCGGGGTCGTACACCTTGGGGGCCACAATACAGTGAAGCAATGCATGGTGCTGCCATGCAACATGTTCTCTGCAAAACAGTTCGCGATAGTGCTGCCATGCTCGATGCAGTTCAAGGCCCAGAACAAACTTCACTTTTTAGAATAGAACCACCTGAAAAGAAATATTTAGATATCATTCAACAGGCTCCAAGAAAACTCAAAATTGCTTTTAATACTCAATCACCGATTGGAACAAAAGTTTCTAAAGACGCGATTCAAGCTGTTCAACAAACCGCTCAGTTACTGGAATCTTTAGGGCATATTGTTGTAGAAGATCGTCCAAAAATAGATGGTTTAGCATTAGGAAAAGACTTTGTAACCACTTGGTTCAGCCAGTTCTCATATATGCAGGTACAAATTAAACAAATGGCAGGTGCAACTGATCATGATTTCGAATTAGATTCCATTGCCCTCGCTGCTTTTGGGGCCAAGACAACCGCAACAGAATATATTCATACACTGAATAATTGGGGGCTTTATAGCACTCAAATGAACATTTTCTTTGAAAAATATGATCTTTATTTAACCCCAACAACAGCATCAGTCGCACCTAAAAATGGGGAAGTTGCGACACCTAATTGGCAAAAACCAATCTTGAAAGGACTGTTAAAAGTAGGAAAAGCGCACTATCTGTCACAAGGTAAATTAGTTGAAAAAATGGTGCAGGATAATTTAAGTTGGGTACCTTTTACGCAGTTAGCAAATGTTACAGGTCTACCTGCCATGTCAGTCCCATTATATTGGAACAAGAATGGCTTACCTTTAGGCAGCCAATTTATTGCACCTTTTGGACGTGAAGATCGTTTATTGCAACTTGCAGCACAATTAGAACAAACACAACCATGGATGTCTCAATATCAGAATATTCAACTCTAACCTAAGTTTTAGCTGCCGTTTCCAATTGATTCGGCAGCCAAAATACTAAAAACAAACCGACGAGTACGATACCACTTGCATATAAGAAAATTGTTGCGCCTGAAAACACTTGCCAATAATGCCCAACTAATAGACTTCCAGATGCAACCCCTAACCCCCACATGGTGCTGTAAAGTGCTTGTCCCCGCCCTTGTTGCTCAGCTGAAAAATTTTGAAAAATCACTTTCATTGCAATTAAGTGAAATAATCCAAAACTAAAGGCATGTAAACATTGAGCAAATAACTGACCCAAAAAATGTGTGTTTAATATACTAACCAAAAACCAGCGTAAACTTGTCAAAATCAAGCATACTGCAACTAGTGTCCGCCAAGAGAAACGAGTAAAGAAAACTTTTTGCGCTATGGCAAACATGATAATTTCTGCAATTACGCCTGTTGCCCACAGCGTTCCAATTTGTGTCGTGCTAAACCCAATCTCTTTTAAAAAATTACTATAAAAACTATAAAATGGCGCTTGTGAGAATAATAAAACAAATTCAATCGCAAAAAATGCAGCCACAGTAGGTCGTTTTAAAATAGGTAATATAGATTCTAGTTTTTTTTGCGAGCTAGGCGCATGTTCAGGTTCTTTAATGCTAAATGACCACAAAAAAGCTAAAAAAGAAACCGCTAGAAGTAAAATGGGTAGCATTGAAATTTCAATAATTTCTAATAAAGCTCCGATAATGAATACGCCTAATATAAAGCCAACAGATCCCCACTTTCTAACTTTTCCATAAAGCTCTGCGCGTTTATCCCCCAACCAGAATAAAGTAACGCCTTCAAATTGCGCCAAAATTGCATTTTGAAAGAAACTAAAGATCAGCATAAGTAGTGCAACAGATTGAAAGCTATTCGGGATGACAAAAATGGCAAACCAGATGCAGGCTTCCATCCATGTTGCAATACGCACTAGCAACATTCGTTTGCCTGACTTATCAGCAATCCAGCCCCAAATCAGCGGTGCAAAAAAACGAGTAATAATCGCAATTGAGGACAAAATACCAATTTCTTGATAATTAAAACCTTGATCTTGTAGATACAAGTTCCAATAAGGCATGAATGTACCTACTATGGAATAGTAGAATAGGTAGAAACCACCCAATCGGGTTTGGATACTTAAAGATTGAAACAATTCACGCGCCTTTTACATAGATCAACAGCGATCATTCACAACAAGATGTATTGCCTTGCGATAAACATAAATTTTAAGTGAGGCAAACAACCATCACAAATGGACTACCACCATTCGTCATTTGATTCCAAGGAAACATACAATGTGGAAATTGGCAGATGCTAATACATTCTAATTCGAGTAATGATTAAGCTATAAAAAATCACCACTAGTAATAGTGGTGATTTGGTTTTGCATGTAAAAATGCAGGAATCAATCCAGTCAAAGCAGCTCGAATATCTGCACGCTCATTAATCAATTGATGTGAACCCTCTTCCAACATCAACAAGGTCTGTAATCTAAATTTTCGGCGAATATATTCAATGTTATAACGCCAATCTACCGTTTGATCGAGTGCACCTTGAGCAAGCCATACGGGAATACGACATGCAGGTCGATGTTCCATTTCTAACATCCATTTGGACATTGCTAAAATCCAATCCATCCCCATCATTCGAGGCTGTAACGGATCAGTTAGGCGAATAAATCTTAAAAACTCAGGATTATGATTATTACGACGGAAATGTCGTGGTACTTGGCTCTTTATACGACGAATAATTCCTAAGCCAACAGAATTATGCCACCAAGCTGTTTTTGCAGGTCGAATCAATGGCGATAAGAGCAACACTCGATTAACGATCGGATCTTCTCTACGCTCAGCAAATTCAAGTAAATGATGCATCCAAATCGCACCACCAGTACTTTGCCCTATTCCTAACCATGGTTTTGGTAGTTGTTTAGCACTACGAACAACATCATAAACTGCATGCAATACTTGCTGGTAATGGTCAAAATTCTGAATACTTGCTGGTGAACCATTACTTAATCCATGACCGGGCAAATCGTATGTAATAACACTGAATCCTTGATCAAGAATTTCTTTTATAATGGGTTGATAAATACCACTATGTTCTAAGTATCCATGTAATAAGCATACCGTACCTAAAATCTTTTCACGTTGAGGTTGAAATACTTGTACATGTAAACGAAATAATGGCATTTCAACATAGCCTTGCCAGTGTTCGCATTCAAGTAAATCTAAACCATAAAGCTTTCTATAGGCTTGTAGTGCTTTTGAAGGTTCTATTAATTTTGATAAATCAAGCGGCTCTAAAAGCTGAGGCGTTGTTTCTCTATTGGGGATAGGTAAATCCAATTGTTTGAGTATTGTCGGATTTAAAAATGGAATATTGGACATATTATGGTATCTCTCGACAATCACTTGAGCCAAAAAGCGTATCACGAATCGTAGCTAGCAATTCATAGTTAGCACGACGACTGTGATCATAGTTTTGTTCACTTGGTCGCCAGTGTGTCAATGTTGTTGGCATCGGTGCGATCACAGGAACAGTTTCAATTCCATTGAGTGCAAATAAACGTCTTGTTCGTGGCATATGATATTCATCTGTGATGAGAATGACTGTCGGTGCGCCACCTTTCTTTTGCAGTAATAATGAACTAAATCTGGAGTTTTCACAGGTATTCATACTTCTATTTTCTAGAAGCTTCGCTTCTATACCGCGTTCTTTCAGCCAAGCTTGCATATAAGGTGCTTCAACACCACTTAAAACAATAGGAAGAGGATATTGCTTTTCGACTTGCAAAGTTTTTTCCAATCGAAGACGTGTATAGTTATTTACAACAATATCTTTACCATTTGCACCAAGTGTCAAGCCACCGCCTAAAACAACAATTGCATATGGCTGAGACAATCCTTGCGACTCGTTCATTCCATCCTTGTTCTTCTTCAGATCAACTAAATCTTTATTTGTCTCGTCTTTTTCATCTGAATAAACAGGTAACTCAACAGGATATGCTTCTAAAAAAGCAATATATTTTCCCATTAAAGCCTGATTATCAGGCGTATTCCACTGTAAAAAATCCATTGGCGTACTTGCTGCTACAGCAGAACTCTCTTGTTCCTGTTCTGATTTCTCCGCCATTAATGGAATATTGGTCTGCTGGTTTTCTTCTACATTTTCACGTTCTTGCTCTTCGGTAATCAGTTGTTGTAATAATTTATAACGTGCTTGAATTGATCTTAAATCTTCAGGTTTTTCAGACCGAAATGTTTTTTCCATTAACTTGAGATAAGCTTGGCGCGCAATCCACAAATTAGACCCCGGCTCCAAAGTTTCATGCTCGCTTAATGCAGCTGGTTTCTGACTTTGTGCAGCAACTTCATTCACATCAACAGGTACAAATCGGTTTAGCCCCTTTACAACCAATTGCGAATAAAATGGCGAATATAAAAAAAGTACAAAGCAGCCTAATAGCACGAAAAATATAGTTATGATTCGTACTAAGCCAATCATCCAATGTACTTTATCCATAAAATTCCTTATACATGATGCGCTTGGATTAAGCCTTGCTCACTATACAACACTGGTTCAGGTTCTAATTGAATATTAAATTTCTGTTTTACATCACTTTGTACAGTTTGATAGGTATTTTTAACATCAGCTAATGTCGCATCTGCATAATTCACTAACACCAATGCCTGTTTATCAAACATTCCAACAGAACCAAGTTGTTTACCTTTCCAACCTGTTTGATCGATCAACCAACCCGCTGCAACTTTAACATTGCTATGTGCTTGAGGATAATGGGGAATATTTGGAAAATGTTGAGCAATTTTGCCAAATTCAGCTTCAGTCAAGATTGGATTCTTAAAAAAGCTTCCAACATTTGGAAATTTTTTTGGATCAGGCAATTTACTTTGACGAATATGAATCACCTGATTTTGTAAATTTTCAGCGGTGAATTCCTCTCCAACAGCTTGTTTAAGATCACCATAACTCAACTTCAAATCAGCTTTTTTTAATAGTTTGAAAGTAACACTGACGATGATGTAGCGGTTTGGATAGTCTTTGAAAATACTATGGCGATAAGCAAAGTGACAGTCCGAACCTGAAATAGAATCAAATACTTTTAGTTGACGATCATAGACTTGAACAGAATCGATAAACTCACCAACTTCAACACCATAGGCACCAATATTCTGCACAGGTGATGCACCCACTAAGCCGGGAATGAGTGCGAGGTTTTGCAAACCAAACCATTGTTGTTGAGTGCTGTACAACACAAAGTCATGCCATACTTGCCCAGCACCCACTTTAACTGTGATGGTATTTTCATCTTCAGCGAGAACATTTATCCCTTGTATATTTAAATGCAACACCAAAGCTTGAATCTGTTGGGGTAATAACACATTACTTCCACCAGATAAAATCAAAGCATTCAAATTGTGTTGCTCAGCAAAGTTTAATGCCTCGATCACATCATCAGGATGATTGATTTGAACATAATGCGAAGCAATAGCACTCAAATTTAATGTATTTAAGTTTTTAAGCTGAACTTGTGCTTGTACCTGCATATTAAATTAAATCCTATTACCCTACTTTCATTTGCTTTTTAAAAACGTTAACCCATGCTTGGCTGCTAGATTCACATTGATCAAGTACTCGATCAAATCCATCCGATCCACCGTAGTAAGGGTCAGGCACTGCCTGCTGGTTAAAATGAGGATCATGCTCACTCATCAATGCGATTTTGGCGCGGATCTGTTCCGCACCAAACTGGCGTACCGCTTTCGACATGAGGGACTGAATATCTTCAAAATTCTCATGGTCCATCGCCAGAATCAGATCAAACTCAATAAAATCCTCAAGACGAATTTGTCTGGCACGTAAGCCCGATAAATCATAGCCACGCTGTAGCGCATGTTTCTGGCTTCGCGCATCAGGTGCCTTGTTTGGGTGGTAATTGCTCGTACCCGCCGAATCGACAGATACATTTAAACCATGCGCATCACAATAATGTCTGAGAATTGCTTCCGCTGTGGGTGAACGGCATATATTTCCTAAACAGACACATAATACCTTGTACGGTATTGGGGATGGCATAATCACCTCAAAACTACACTTTTTAGAACATATTATGGTAATTTATTTGGGCAGTGAAACCTATAGTTGCCTTATATAAAAATGTTGTATTTATTAGAATTTGTTGGCATTTTGTCTATGATTGCGACATAGGTCAGGTATGGACGATGATTTGTCAAAAGATAGAAATAAGGATGTACGTATGAACCAGTTTCAGTTCCAGACCGTTCCCAACATTATTGCAGGTTTAGGTTCAATACAGGAACTTAGAACCATCTTGTCACAACATGATTATCGAAAAGCGCTTCTGGTCACTGATGCTGGCATGATTCAGCACCAGCTTCATTTACCCATTCTAGACATTCTGGATCAGATAGGTCTTGAGACTATCATTTATTCCGATATTCAGGCCGACCCACCTGAACATATTGTTTTAGAATCGGTTGATTTCGCCAAACAGGAAAAAATTGATGTCATCATCGGTTTTGGCGGCGGTAGTTCCATGGACGTGGCTAAAATCATTGCCTTGCTCGCACACCCTAAACAACAGCAAAAACTGAGTGAAATCTATGGTGTAAACCAAGCCAAATCCCCTCGTTTGCCACTCATTCTTATTCCAACAACAGCGGGAACGGGTTCAGAAGTCACTCCCATTTCGATTGTCACCACTGGCGCAACCACCAAAATGGGCATAGTCTCTCCTATCCTTTATGCCGATGTTGCTATTCTGGATGCGACATTTACGCAAGGTTTACCCGCCCATATCACGGCGGCAACGGGTATTGATGCGATGGTACATGCAATTGAAGCCTATACTTCAAATGTTAAAAAAAACTTCTATGCAGATATGTTAGCCCAAAATGCACTGAAATTATTAAATCATAATTTAGCTAAAGTGTTGAAAAATGGTGCTGATTTAGAAGCTCGCCAAAATATGTTGGTCGGCTCAATGCTTGCTGGTCAAGCATTTGCTAATGCTCCAGTCGCGGCAGTCCATGCTCTCGCCTATCCATTGGGCGGACATTTCCATCTTTCACACGGACATACCAATGCCTTAGTTTTAATTGAAGTGCTTAAGTTTAATGCACCCAAAGCCAAGCAGCACTATGCAGAGCTTATGCAACTGTTAGATCCACGTAGTACAGGTTGCACAGATGGTTTATGTGATCTATTTATTGATCATATGCAGAATCATTTGGACCAGAGTGGGTTAACATTGAAATTAAAAGATTTAGACATTCCTGAGGCGAAATTACCTCAGTTAGCAAAAGATGCAATGCTACAAACCAGATTGTTGCAGAACAATCCAAGGGAAATGACCGAGCAAGACGCATTACAGATCTATCAGGCGATTTATGCATGAGCAAACCAACTTTAAAACGACGCGAACAATTTAAATTCTTTTTTCCAATCCAAACCCGTTGGGCCGATAACGATATTTATGGTCATGTGAACAATGTGACCTACTATAGTTATTTTGATACCGCAGCTAATTCATTACTGATTCAAAAAACAGGATTTGACATTCACAACAGTGAAGTTATTGGCTTAGTAGTTGATTCAGCTTGTAGCTTTCAACAGGAACTGTCGTTTCCAGAAATCATTGAAGTTGGTGTAGCGATTGGCAAAATTGGAAATTCATCACTTAGATATGAACTGGCGATCTTTAAACAAGGTCAGCACGAAGCTGCAGCTCAAGGGCATTTTGTCCATGTCTTTGTAGACAGAGAAAGTCGAAAAAGTACAGCAATTCCAGATGCAATGCGCTCTACACTCTTCGAATATTTGCTGCTGACCATATAAATGAATAGAGGCAAAACGTTTCCGTTTTGCATCTTACTTAGAATCGTTAAGATTTCAATTGAATGTTATGTAACTCTGCATCAAAAGTTTCCACTAGGCTTTTGATTGTAGATTCCTTGCTTAATAATTCGATCGCCCGATGATAAGCTCTTTCTTTACGCTCATTCTGCATAACTAAAGGCGTATTGGAATTAACAGCACCATATTGAACACTGAACAGCGTTTGTGGCCATTGTTCTTTTAATGCATCCTCCAAACCATGCTGCAATTGCGACAACATGCCTTCATATTCTTGAGGAATCAGGAAAATAGAAGTGCCGTTAATCTGTCCTTGCATCACACCATGTTGAGCTAACTCTTGAACAGCAGGTGAAAGCTGGCTGGTTCTAAACCAGTATTCCCACTTCTCCAAATTCCACTCACCTTCCAAAACCTGCTCACGCAATTTTAAAATATCTTGAGGCATCAAATCTGTTTGCCCAAAATCTTGCTGTTGTATTGGCGATCCAACAGGCTGATCTGCGACCACAATCGGTTCCGAAACAACCGCTTTAAGCACTGGCTCTGCAATGAGATCAAGTGCCTGTTCAGCTTGAGGCTGCTTCAGATGTACTTGAGGATTTTGCTCAATAGGAAAAACCAGCACATCATCCGCCTCCACGATATTCGACTGAATCGTTTGTTGTTGCGCTGATACATCCAATCCAATTAACTGCCCGTCCTCGGCATCAAACACCATGAGATGAGGATTTTGATTGCGCTGTTCAGGTTCAGGTTCAGGTTCAGGTTCAGGTTCAGGTTCAGGTTCAGGTTCAGGTTCAGGTTCAGGTTCAGGTTCAGGTTCAGGTTCAGGTTCAGGTTCAGGTACAGGTTCAGGTTCAGGT
>JACCDZ011091484.1_pt1 | contig 32065 bp, 20 predicted proteins | sample 7449551 | NCBI WGS metagenome assembly JACCDZ01 (sample SAMN15323452, study PRJNA562643) | freshwater metagenome | isolation source: river surface water | place: USA:Blue River Watershed | collected 2017-08-18 | reverse complement strand
TAAACGCACATAGGAGCAGAAATCATTTCCGAAGTTTCTGATTTTACTCATCTTTGCGTCACTTAACATTAGTTAACTTATTATACATGGAACTTAATCCAACGTCACGGTCGTTTCTTGCTGTTGCAAAGCCCACATAGCCGCATAAACACCGCCTTGAGCTAGTAAGTCATCGTGTCGGCCTGTTTCTATAACCACTCCTTGATCTAAAACTATAATTTGATCGGCATCGATAATTGTTGATAAGCGGTGCGCGATCACAATTGATGTATGGCCAACCGAAACTTCGCGGATCGCCTGCAAAATACTTTGTTCGGTGTGTGAGTCAAGCGCAGAGGTTGCTTCGTCAAAGACTAACACCTTCGAGCGTTTCAAAAGCACCCGTGCGATGGCGATGCGTTGTTTCTCACCACCAGATACTTTGAGACCTCGTTCGCCAACTATGGTTTGGTCGCCTTGCGGCAGACTCGCGATGAAAGGACGCAAATGTGCCAAATCAATGGCTCTGTCAATGTCACTATCTGCAGCCGCTGGATTACCATAAGCAATGTTTTCACGAATGCTGGTGTTAAATAACACGGTATCTTGAGGCACTATCGCAATCGCTTGTCTTAGGCTTTCCAAAGTCAGCCCGGTTATTGACTGTTGGTCGATAGAAATGGTTCCCTGCTGAATATCATAAAATCGATAAAGCAAGCGTGATATTGTGCTTTTGCCAGCACCTGAGCTACCGACCACCGCCAGTTTCTCGCCAGGTCGCACCACAAAAGACAGTCCTTGCAAAATAGGGCGCTCAGCTTGATAGGCAAAATGCACATCGTTAAAAGCAATCACTCCGGCGGATAGTTGGAGCGGTTTTGCATCCTCGGCATCGGCGATACTCGGCCGACGTTTTAATAACCCAAGCATATTTTCCAAATCTGTTAAAGCGCGGCGGATTTCCCGATAAACGAATCCTAGAAAGTTCAGTGGCAGAAACAGTTGCAACATATAGGCATTCACCATGGCAAAATCACCTAAGGTCAGTTGTTTTTCCACAACACCTTGCGCTGCAAGTAACAACATTACGGTGATAGCCACAGCAATAATTAGCGCCTGTCCGCTGTTGAGAGCCAGTAGCGACAGTCTATTTTTTAATTTGGCTTGTTCCCAACCAGCAAGCGCCCGATCATAATTGTCGGCTTCATACACTTCGTTATTAAAATATTTCACTGTTTCATAATTAATCAGGCTATCAACCGCTTTACTGTTGGTGCTGGAGTCGGCTTGATTCGCTTCTCGAATATACTTATTGCGCCATTCGGTGACTTTGACTGTGAACCAGATATAGGCAAACACTGCAACTGCGGTGGTCAGGGCGTACCAGAATGAGAACAAACTCCAAAATATAATGGCAACCAGCAATATTTCGAGTAGGGTCGGCAGTATATTAAACATCATAAAGCGCATTAAAAAGCTGATGCCGTTGGTGCCGCGCTCGATATCGCGGCTAATACCACCAGTTTGACGGTCTAAGTGAAAGCTCAAATCCAATTTATGGAGATGTTTAAAAACGTTTAAACCGACTTGCCGCATCGCGTGCTCGGTAACACGTCCGAACAAAGCATCACGAATTTCGCCAAAAAACACGCTGGCAAAACGCAAGCTGCCATAGCCAATGACTAACATCAGCGGAAAGGCTATTTGCGCGTGGAGATTGCCATCTAAGGCATCGACAATCAGTTTTAGGCCATAGGGAAGTAATAAAGTGGTGGCTTTGGCGGCAATTAGCGCCAAGATCGCCATCAGCACGTGGCCACGATAAGCCAACAAATAAGGCAACATATAATGAATGGTTTCGCGTAAATTGGCTGACTCATTCGTCTTTACTGGGTCAGCACGTTTGGCTGCGCCGGCAAAACCACGCATCTTGAACTACTCCTCATGGCAGAGCCGAAACAGCTCTGCCTTTTATTCGTTAAATTGAATTATGCGTAAGTGCACAAATAGGCGGTATCACGAAGCACTTTTAGCTGAAATTTTTGCTGCGCGGCCACTTCAAATCGTTGACCTTGGGTGAATACTTGCCAGTCAGATTGACCAGGTAATAACACAGCAAGCTCGCCGCTGATGATACTCATCACTTCATGTTGGCTCGTGCCAAACTCATACTCACCAGCAGCCATGACACCGACGGTCGCAGGGAGCGAATCTCCAGCAAACGCAATAGACGTTACTTTACCATCAAAATACTCATTCACTTTAAACATATTTAGCTCCTTGACTTGGATATTGGCGATTAATTGCTGAGCCTAAGTAAACCCGATTTTTTGCCAATTCACCAGAATTTTCGGATGTTTAGATGTCCAAATTTTTGCGTCGATCCAGCCTGATGTTCATCGATTTACACCGTAACCGCACTTGGATCAAATTTACTGCATTTGATGACGCCAGAAAGTGGTTCAATGCTGGCTGATGGTACAGTTTTAAGCTAAAACCATTAGATGGCTGGTTCGACAGTTGATTGTCCCTTGGAGCAAAGTTTTAATTCCCAACAAATTGATGAAAGCATCAATGTGCTCAGTGCGATGTTTGCCAAAATGTCGCTCGGGATTTTACTTGCCGAGCCAACCACGCAGCGGCTGCTTTATGGCAATCCCTTCGCATGGCAATTGCTGCGTTTTTCTGCGTGCCAGGCGCAAACCCTCGCCGATCTTGGGATCAACGAGCAAAAGCTTTCGGAAATAGCCGACCCCACCAACATGACCCCGCAAACTTGGCAAAGCGAGCAAATGATTCGTTTTGCTGATAACTCTGAATTGAACGCTGAGCTTTACTGGGCTGTATTTTGTGTTGGCTCTTTGCACGTCGTGATGGTAGTCGTCACAGACGTCATGGCGGATAAACAAGTTGATTTCCAGGCCAGTGAGAATCAACTTTGCGTCGCGTTACAAGCCAGTGGTCAGGGCTTATTTGATTTGGATATTAAGCGCCGGGTATTCAAATTTAGCCCTGAGTGCGCGCTAATGCTGGGCGAGCCAGCGCTAGAATTGGTTGAATCCCAACAAAGCTGGATCGCACGCTTACATCCAGACGATCGGGAACGAGTGCTGGCTCATTTTGAGGAGTTCCTTGAGGGCAATAACTCGCAATTTCATATTGAGTTCCGCCAACGTCATCATGACGGTAAATGGCTGTGGGTGCTCGCTATTGGTAAAATTGTGGCACACGATAAAGCTGGTATGCCGCTCCGGATGCTTGGCACTCATACCAACATCAGCCGCCAGCGTGAGCTGGCAGAAACCTTAGCCAAAGAACGGCAACTGCTGAAAAGTTTGCTCGACAACATTCCGGATTTGGTCTGGTTAAAAGACCCGGGCGGCAAATATTTGGCCGGAAACAGCCGATTTCAACAGATGTTTGGCGTCACAGAGCAACAACTGCTGGGGCGTAAAGATGCTGATTTTGTGACTAAAAAGCAGGCGAATTTTTTTCGCAGTTGCGATCTCAAAGCCATGTCCTCGACTCAGCCCTTTGTGTTTGAAGAGTGGGTGACCTTTGCCGGCGATGGTCATCAAGAATTACTGGAAACATCAAAAGTGGCACTGTTTGATGAGCACCAAGCGCTGATTGGCGTGCTTGGAATTGGTCATGATATTACCGAGCGTAAAGCAATGGAAGCACGCTTAGAGCGCGCAGCTAGTGTGTTTAGCAGTGCGCTTGAAGGCATTATGATCACTGATTTACTGGGGAATATTCTTGATGTAAACGCGTCGTTTTGTCGGATCACCGGCTATGAAACTACTGAAGTGCTGGGACAAAATGCACGCATGCTAAGCTCGGGGCAGCATGATGAATCGTTTTATCAACAAATGTGGCAGGCGCTGCTGCAGCAAGGCTATTGGGCGGGAGAGATCTGGAATCGACGGAAAAATGGCGAGCTGTTTCCTGAAATGTTGCATATCAGTTTATTGCGGGATAAATCACAACAACCTAATGCCTACCTTGCGCTGTTTTCCGATATCAGTCGAGTAAAAGCACAGCAACAACAATTAGAGCATAATGCGCATTTTGATGCGTTAACAGGGCTGCCGAATCGGGTGCTATTGGTGGACCGCCTGCGCCAAGCATTATTGAATAACCGTCGTCACCAACATACACTTGCGGTCGCATTTCTTGACCTTGATGGTTTTAAAGCCATCAACGATCGTTATGGTCACGAATGCGGCGATTTGTTATTGGTTGCTTTGTCTGCCCGTCTTATCGAAGCGCTGCGTGCCGAAGACACGATTGCGCGTCTGGGTGGTGATGAATTTGTCGCGGTGTTATCACAGTTGCAAAGCCCTGCAGCAAGTCAGCCAATCCTCGAAAGATTATTACAAGCCGCGGCCTCACCAGTGGTCATCCAAGGGCATGAGATGCAAGTGTCGGCAAGTATCGGTGTCACCTTTGTGCCTCAACAACAAGAGGTGGATGCTGACCAACTGCTACGCCAAGCGGATCAAGCGATGTATCAGGCAAAACTTGCTGGCAAAAACCGGATCTGTAGTTTTGATCCGTTGCATGATTTAACCGCACGCCATCGTTTTTTACGTATTGATGCGCTACAAAAGGCTATCTCGGAGCAGCAATTACTGCTGTATTATCAACCAAAAGTTCATTTGGGAAATGGCAGTGTGCAGGGCTTTGAAGCATTGGCACGCTGGCAAGATCCGGAGCAAGGCTTTTTGCTACCGGCGGAGTTCATTAGTTTATTGCACCAACATCCGATCGCCATCCGCTTTGGGGATTGGGTCATTGCGACCGCCTTAGCGCAGTTAGAGTCGTGGCGGCAGGCCGGTTTAGTGACCGCCGTGAGTGTGAATATCGATGTCATGCAATTATTTGCTGCTGATTTTGCTGAGAATTTATTAGCAAAATTGCATCAGTATCCGCAGCTGCGCCCTTGGCAGCTCGAGTTGGAAATTGTCGAAACCGGGGCCTTGGACAATTTGCGTCAAGTTTCTCGGTTGATAGCTCGTTTGCAATCCGCCGGGATCCGCGTTGCTCTTGATGATTTTGGCACAGGCTACTCGTCATTGACCTTTTTAAAGCAACTACCGACTCATGCCATAAAAATTGACCAAAGTTTTGTCCGGCAAATGTTAGTGGATGGCGAGCAGCTTGTGATTATTGATAGTGTGATTGGGCTGGCTGATAGTTTAGGGCGACAGCTCATTGCCGAGGGCGTGGAATCAGTGGCTCATGGCAAACTGTTGTTGGAACTTGGGTGTTGCTACGGTCAGGGTTATGGCATCGCAAAACCTATGCCTGGTGAACAAGTAGTCTCGTGGATCAGGCACTGGCAGTTACCGGCTGCGTGGGCTGACCATCAAGTCGGCCTGCCAGTGAATTTGCTGATTGCGGAAATTGAACTTCGCACATCCTTGTTGGCAAATGTTGCAGATCCCCAGCATATGTTAGGTTTTCTGCAAAGTTTGCAGCAGCATGCTTCAAACAAACAGAGTCGAATTATTGCCAAGCTAAGTCAGCGATTGAGTGAACTTACCGTCAATTCGACGCCGAGTCGGCCGACGTTTGCGACAAACCAAGGGCAGGATCTTTACGACGCTGATTTGTTAGTGCCTAATGAGTTGTCTGGGCTATTTGTTGAGATCCGTCAACTGAGTCTACAAATCTATCGTCAACATCCAGGGCGTCGCTAAAAACACTGCCAGCGATAAGCTGGCAGTGTTTTTAATTGACAAGTAGATACAGCAGGCGCTGTCTTGATGAGTCTACTTCACGCAATCAACGTAATAGATTTTCTGACCTTGCTGCTCATCAGCCACCAAACCATGGATGTAGGTTTCAAAGCCTGGGAACTTGGCATTAAACTCGCGAGCGAACTTCAAGTAACTGACAATTGTCTCGTTGAATACTTCACCAGGAACCAGTAATGGAATGCCTGGTGGGTAAGGTGTCAGCATTACCGCGGTGATACGGCCAGTTAACTCATCAAGCGGCACTCGTTCAATTTTCTTGTGTGCCATACGCGCAAAGGCGTCTGCCGGCTTCATCGCAGGGACTAGATCCGATAAGTACATTTCGGTGGTTAGTTTGGCGATGTTGTAAGCACGGTAGATCTCGTGGATTTGATCACAAAGATCACGCAAACCAATCCGCTCATATTGTGGATATTTTTGAATAAATTCCGGCAGAATGCGCCAAAGTGGCGCGTTCTTGTCGTAATCGTCTTTAAATTGTTGCAAGGCGGTGACCATGGTATTCCAACGGCCTTTGGTAATGCCGATGGTAAACATGATGAAGAAGCTATAAAGACCCGTTTTCTCAATAACAACGCCATGTTCTGCCAAGTATTTGGCGACAATTGCTGCTGGAATACCGGTGTCGGAGAAATTACCGTCAACGTTTAAGCCTGGTGTTAAGATAGTTGCTTTGATTGGATCCAAAAGGTTAAAACCTTCAGCGATGGCACCAAAGCCGTGCCAGTTTTCATCGGCATGCAACATCCAAGCTTCACGCTCATCCAAGCCTTCAGCCGTTAAGTCATCAGGTCCCCAGACTTTGAACCACCAGTCATCACCGTACTCGTCGTCCACTTTGCGCATCGCGCGCCGAAACTCAAGTGCTTCATCCAGCGATTCTTCAACCAAAGCTGTGCCACCAGGCGCTTCCATCATTGCCGCAGCCACGTCACAGGACGCAATAATCGCGTATTGTGGGCTGGTTGAGGTATGCATTAAATAGGCTTCATTAAACAAATTGGTATCCAATTTATTCAAGTTGGCGTCTTGCACCAGAATTTGTGACGCTTGGGAAATACCCGCCAGTAATTTATGCGTGGATTGGGTGGCAAAAACCATTGAAGTATCACAACGTGGCCGACCTTCGCCAATCGCATGGTAATCACCATAGAAATCATGGAACGCAGCGTGTGGTAACCAAGCCTCATCAAAGTGCAGGGTTTCGATTTCACCATCTAATAAGGTTTTGATTTCTTCGACGTTATACAAAATACCATCATAGGTACTTTGGGTGATGGTCAGTACTCGTGGTTTCACGTTTGGATCTTTTTCTAAGATCTCACGGATAAACGGGTTTGCTGCCATCTTGCGGCGAATTGTTTCTGGTTCAAATTCACTGCGAGGAATTGGACCGATAATGCCGTAGTGATTGCGGGTTGGCATCAAGAACACGGGCAAGGCGCCGGTCATCATGATGGCGTGCAAAATTGATTTGTGACAGTTTCGGTCAACCACCACAATGTCACCTGGTGCCACAGTTGAGTGCCAAACGATTTTATTTGAGGTCGAGGTGCCATTCGTGACGAAGAATAAATGGTCGCAATTAAAGATCCGCGCAGCGTTACGTTCAGATGCTGCCACTGGGCCTGTGTGGTCGAGCAATTGACCTAATTCGTCTACAGCATTACAAACGTCAGCGCGCAGCATATTTTCACCGAAAAACTGGTGAAACATCCGGCCTACCGGCGATTTTAAAAAGGCGACGCCACCAGAATGGCCAGGACAATGCCAGCTATAGGAACCATCTTGGGCATAATGTGTGAGTGCGCGGAAGAATGGGGGGGGCAATGAGTCTAAGTAACTTTTGGCTTCACGTATGATGTGACGTGCCACGAATTCTGGCGTGTCTTCGTGCATGTGAATAAAACCATGCAATTCACGCAGAATGTCATTTGGAATATGACGAGCTGTGCGGGTTTCGCCATATAGGTAAATTGGAATGTCAGGGTTGCGATGGCGTATTTGTTCTACAAAATTACGCAGTTGGCTCAGCACTGATTTACTTTCTTCGACGCTGCCACTGCCAAACTCTTCGTCATCTATCGATAAAATAAAGCCTGCGGCCCGACTTTGTTGCTGGGCGAACGAAGTCAAATCGCCATAGCTGGTGTAACCGACCACTTCCATACCGGCTTTTTCAATGGCCGATGCCAGCTCGCGTATGCCCGAACCGCTGGTATTCTCCGAGCGGAAGTCTTCATCAATAATCACAATCGGGAAGTAAAATTGCATGGTGGTTCCTTAACGTGGCTGGGTAGCGAACTATTGCATTGCTATGCAATTTCGCAGTCGAAAATGGTTCTGCTCACTCGTGCGATTTTGCGGCGAAATTGGAGCCAGAAAAAACCTGCACAAGATACCTGAATTTCGCTTTTTTTCCACAAAAAATATGCGCTATCGCGCAGCTTTTATCTGCATCTTGCAGCGAAATTATCTTTCATTAACATTTCAGTCGTTGTGACTGATTTAAAATTTAGTTTCACGCATAGATATGAACTTTTTTCGACTGAATGTGCAGCAGCATCATGCAAGGTTAGCATTGATAATAAACCGCAGGATCAAGCCAATCGCGAAACTACATCCGACACTTAACAAGGTGCCAAGTAACACATATTCTGTGAGCTTTTTGTCGGTGCTGCGAGTCAAATCGCCGAATCGGAAAATCGATTTAGCGGCTAGCAAAAAACCAACGCCTCCGAGTTCGTTGACCACGACAAATGTGACAATCAACAAGCGCTCTAAAATCCCAATGTAATGTCCGGCATCGCTTAAACTTTGGCTGCGTGAGCTTTCAGGGATGGCTGAGTGCCAGCTCCGTAATAATAAACCAACCAGGATAGATGTCGGTGTCATCACTAACAGATAACCAAGGATCACGGCTAATACCGTCAATGATGGTGTGGTTGTGAGCATATCAGCCAGTGGCGACCACTGTTCGGTGTATAGGCAAAATATCAAGATCAAGACAACAACGTGGGCGATTTGATCAAGCAGAAAGGGCCAGACTGAGGCTTTGGCATAGGATTTCGCCACGTCGATGAGATAGTGGCTAACCGCGAGTAAACCACAGCAAGCTGCCAGACTTAAAAGTGGTAGGCTCACGCCTTGTTGCCAACTCCAATACCCCAAGCCTATGGCCGTTAACAGCGTATGGACCCCGACGTGATACCGCAATTTTACCGAATGAAAATGCAGGGTCATGCGATCATCAACCCATGTTTTGGGCTGTAGATAGAAATCGCCGAGGATATGACCGGCAAATAGTATCAGCAGTAAAGGCAAATCCGTCATAACTGTCCTTGTTCGGAGATAAAAGACTGAAATTGGTCTAATAAATCCTGAAATAGTGTGTAATGTGCTTGGTTGAGTATTTGTGTGATATTCGCTCGCGAGCTTTGCATAACGTCCGCCAATTGTTGGTGCGAGGGATTATCTGCAGCTAAATAACCATACAACACCTGCGCTTGTCTTGCCGTCATCTGTTGCAATAAAACGTCAGAAAAACGCAGTAACAGCGGCCATTCGTTGGCCATTGGTTGCGGCAAATGTAAAGCCCAGTGCACATCTTTAAGTGGCTCTAAGCCGCGCCCGGACAAAGTAAAGGCTTCGCCAGTTGACATAGTAATTTGTGGACGTTTGGCATCAATGGTTCCGATGCCAATACTTAAACGACAATCGATACCAACAGCAATCAGGTTTAACCGGATGCACAGCGCAGCTTGCAATGCCTGCGTCGCATTTGGCAAAAATAACTGAAAGCCATCGCCGCGGTAGATTGCAAAGTCGGTTGGCGCGTGGCTAAGGTTGGCTAAGATTTGTTCGAGCTGCGTTAAAATTAAGTTGTAGCGATCGGGTGCGATTTTTGATGATCTGACCAAATCGCCAGTGATGACAGCGTTCCAGCTCATGAATATTTCCTCAACTTGGCGTCGGGACTGATATTTAACATCAGAAACTCGGGTGTCTTGCTTCATTTAGTTACAGACCGCGTTCAGCGGCTATTGCTTAGCACGAAACATTAAATTTAGTGTAATCAAATTCGATTACATTTTCAAATGTAAGTTATTTTAATTACTTTTGATTAGGTAATTAAAATGACCAACATGGATAGAGTTTTTGACCAGCACTGAGCCGTCAGCGAAATGTAGGGTATTCAATTACCCCGTCAGCCAAGCATGGCAAACGGGGTTATGCCCTTGCGTAATTACAGGTTTGTAACGACCAATAAACCTACGCCAGCACTAACCACTTTCACGCCAGCGCCAGCGGGTAACTGATCAATTGTCGCTTCCGGGCTTAACCGAACCTGCCAACTTAGGCCCGAAAAATCAATTTGACCGACTTCGGTTTTGTTTAGAGGGGCGTTTAGATAAAGCACAGTCCCAACAAAATCGGAAATACGACTATCTTCCTGCAGTTTTTCATCACCTTTTTGCAAGCGACGTAGCGGTTTCCAAATGACGATGGCACTGACCACAGTGGTAAAAGCTAGTGCCAGTAAAATGATGTCAGTCTGCTCAGGTAACACGCCCATCCACACCAGCATTGCGTTGAGCAGCGCAGCGATGGTTAATGCCAGTAATACCTCAAGTAAACCTGGCACCGCGAAGGGGAGGGCAATTAAACAAACTACAGCCAGCAGTAATAAGGCGGATGTTAAACTCATACGCTGTCCTTAGTTAAAATTGCCGCTTTTTTGAATAGCTGCGATCACACCCAATGCTTCGGCGACGGTATTCCCAGTGTTGGATTTATCATTGTCCATCAACACCACCGTCGATTCCCTGGCAATCGCTTTTTTCGCGGCAATCGCTTCAGTCGCCAAATCTAATTGCACCGCCGCTTTACCTTGAGGTGTTGCTGCGGCTTCACCAATTAAGGTCAAGGCTTTCGCTCGGGCGGCGGCAACAAGTTCAATGGATTGGGCTTCACCTTCCGCCTTTAACACTTGTTGTTGTTTTTCAGCTTCAGCGGCTAATAACGTCGATTGTTGTTGCGCTTCCGCGGCCAAGACTGTGGCTTGGCGATTACCCTCAGCCATGTTTATAGCGGCTTGTCTTTTACCTTCGGAGTCAAGGATCGCTGCCCGTTTTTCCCGTTCGGCCCGCATTTGTTTTTCCATGGCATCAAGCACCGATCCCGGAGGATTAATATCCTTGATTTCATAACGCATCACTTGCACACCCCATGCGGCAGATGCTTGGTTAATGGCACTGATGATCTTGGCGTTTAAGCTATCACGCTCTTCAAAAGTTTTGTCTAAATCAAGTTTACCAAGCTCTGAACGCATGGATGTTTGCGCCAATTGAATGACCGCATACTTGTAATTATCAATACCATAGGACGCTTTGTACGGTTCCATAACTTTAATGTACAGCACGCCATCAATGGTCAAACTGATATTGTCTTTAGTAATTGCCGCCTGACTTGGAATGTCGATAGCACTTTCTTTCAGGGATACACGATAGGCGATCCGATCAATATATGGCAGCACAAACTGCATGCCTGCGGTCAAGGTACTGTGGTATTTTCCAAGCCGTTCAACTAATAACGCAGTGTTTTGCGGCACTATGACAATCGCTTTGGCGATAGTAATCAGTGCAGCAAGAGTAATTAAAGCGGGGACGATCAGATTATAATCCATAATAAAAATCCTAAGTTACGACCATGTTCGATGCAGAAAAATGCTCTGTTGAACTAACTTAACCGTTTTATAGACGTGATGCAATTGTAAGAAAATTGCGAATAACAGCTGCCGAATATGAAAATGCGCAAGTCAAAGTATCGACTTGCGCATCCAGGCACACTGACAATGTCGTTATGGTGCTGTGGGTACTGACAACACGACTGAAGCAAGCCCAGGCAGTTGCAGCTGGACAGTGCCTGCATCGACTTTGGTTGCATATTGCAGGGTATAGATTGGTGTGGCCTTGGAATTCATCGTGTTGATTTGCAACAAATCTGTGAGTTCGACCTGACCGGTCGGCACTTGCCATTGCTGCAATAAATTTGCTGGAACTTGCAGGTTAAATGTTGCCAACTGCTGGCTAAAATTGCTCACCACGATTAAGCGCTGCTGAGCGTTGTAGCGAGCAAAACTCATCAACTGTTCGTTATACCCAGCAGTCTGCAAATTACTCTGATGTAAGGATGCAAACTCACCGCGAAGCGCCGGTTGGCTGGCTGAAATTTGTAGCAACTGTTGGTAGAACTGATGCAGTTGTTGCTGCGCTTCGCTAAAGCCTCCACCATCAAATCGGCCGCCGTTCATCCACGCTTGATGAGCGGGGACTCCCACATAATCAAAAATACTGGTACGAGAGGGATTGCCAAAACCAGCCGCTAGTGCGCCAGCTTCGCCGCTCTCTTGCCCGAAGTAGATTAAAGTCGGCGAGGTGCTAATCAGCGCTGAAACCACCATTGCCGGTTTACCTTTATTGGCATCCCCTGCAAACTCTGGGCTGGCAATACGTTGTTCGTCATGGTTTTCCAAAAAGTGCAGCATGTGCGTCGCAATATCTTGTACCTGTTGTTGGGCCGCGAACACGGCTGAGCCTGAGCCTTTGCCCTGCATCAATGGCTTAAGACTGTCATAAAAACCGACTTTGTCGTAAAGGTAATCCATTTTGCCCAATTGGATGTAATCGCGGTACAACGCGGGTTGATATACTTCCGCCAGCAGCAGCGCATTGGGGTTGGTCGCTTTGATTTCGCTATTGAGATAGCTCCAAAATTCTACCGGAACCATTTCTGCCATATCATACCGAAAACCATCAACGCCCATTGCTAGCCAATATTGGGTAATTTGTTGAAACTTTAACCACGAACTTGGCACCGTTTGTTGTTGCCAGAAAGCGCGATGGGCGGCGTGGTCTTTTGTCGCAAACTCCTTTGGCAGCGCACTGAAATCGTAGCTTCCGTCTGGCTTTACCCCATAATTGATTTTGACGGTTTCAAACCAATCATCAAACCGTGGCTTGGCGGCGCGGGCACCATTTCCGGTCCATTTCGCGGGAAATTCGGTAAATTTGCCGTCGCGAAGCGGGTGGGCTTCACCGCCAAGTGCTTGCAAACCTGCAGGGTAGTCTGGAAGTTCAAAGGCTTGATTTGGCACGTAATAAAAGTTGTTATCACGATGATATTCCAGACTGACATTATCATCTTCGCCAAAATCACGTACACCAGTTGGCTTGGCGGTGGAGCGATAATGGCGTGCGACATGATTTGGCACTATATCGATGATTACTTTAATGCCATGTTGGTGAGCTCGCGCCAACAAGGCTTTGAATTCATCCAGGCGTTTGGCTGGATCAAGCGCTAAATCAGGATTGACGTCATAGTAGTCTTTCACCGCATAAGGCGATCCCGCCCGACCTTTAACAACATCCGGATCATCAGAATCGATGCCATATGCGCTGTAATCAGCAACCATCGCATGATGAACGACGCCAGTCAGCCATAAATGACTCACACCAAGTTTTTTCAATCCGATAAACGCGGCGTCGTTGAAGTCGTTAAATTTGCCAACACCATTTTCGCCGGCTGTACCCCAAGGCTTATTGGTGGTGATTTTATTGCCAAATAATCGAGTAAATGCTTGATAGATAACAACTTTGCCTACGGGGTCGGCATTTTGTTGGCGAAGCGTAGCTGTCAGCTCCTCGCTAGTTGGCGCTTTGGTGCACGAATTTAGCAAGCAAATTGGCAGCATCACTAAAGTTAACCATTTGAATTTGTTCATATTGGCGCCTTGTTCTCTAAGCAAACTCTTATGCTAACACAAAGCAGTAGATGCTTGCGGACCTTGCATACGTTTGCAATCGAAGGGCTCAACTACTATAGCGTGATTTTTACTCGATGAGCGACAGACCGCTTACGCTAGAGAGACTGGCGTCGCGCGCTCAGGTACAGTAACATCGAGCAAAGATGGGTGAAACGGCCTATCTCCATATTATGCCCATCAACTCGGCGAGCGCGAGTGCGGCTGTACTTTGCGGTTGGCCTGTACTCATCAAAAGCAAAACGGTCGGTGGGTATAGTTATAACAATAAGAATGGAGTTTTTATGAAACCACAATTTTGGTTTTCAGGAACATGGTTGGCACTCAGTGCATGTATCGGTTTAGCGGCGTGCTCAAAGCAACCGCAAGAAACTGAAACCAGCAAAGCACCGCAGGTCGCAAGTGCATTGCCAGATACCGAGATGAACCCTCGACTCGGTGAATACATCAAAACTTTAGCGTCTGATGAATTTCAAGGCCGCGCGCCAGCAACAAAAGGCGAAGAAGTCACCGTAGCCTATTTATCTGAGCAATTTAAACGGATCGGCTTAAAGCCAGTGAATGGCGATAGTTATGTGCAGCCCGTGCAATTAGTGCGGATCGATCCGGTTGCGGTCTCTAGCATGACCTTCACCGGTGAAAAGGCGCCTGCCGAATTTAAATACCGCGAGCAAATGTTCACGTGGACCACTCGTGTCACTGAACTTAGTGAAGTCAAAGAATCTGACATGGTGTTCGTTGGTTACGGTATCGTCGCACCGGAATATCAATGGAACGACTATGCTGGACTTGATGTTAAAGGTAAAACCGTGGTGATGTTCGTCAATGATCCAGGTTTTGCCACCAAAGATCCGGCGTTGTTTACCGGCAACAACATGACGTATTACGGCCGTTGGACTTACAAGTTTGAAGAAGCCGCCCGCCAAGGTGCAGCAATGGCACTGATTATTCATGAAACCGAAGCTGCATCATACGGCTGGCATGTCGTTGCTGGCGGTTCGGCAACCAAGTTTGATTTGATCAATCCAAATAAAAATGCTGATCGTGATGCTGTAGATGGTTGGGTCACCACAGAAGCGGCAAATACTTTGTTCGCGACTATTGGCGAAGACATCGAATCAATGCGCAAAAAAGCGCTTAGCAAGGGATTCGCGCCTATTCCGCTAGGAATTAAAGCCTCAGTGAGTGTAAAAAGTAATGTTCAAGAGTTAACCTCTGCCAACGTTGCTGGCTACATTGAAGGCTCTGAGCGTCCAGATGAAGCGGTATTGTATATGGCGCATTGGGATCACTTAGGCGTGGATTTCTCTAATCCAAAAAACAAAGTGTTTAATGGCGCCCAAGATAACGCTTCAGGCACCGGCGGTTTAATCGCGCTTGCTGAATACTTTGCCGCTCAGCCAAAACCAAAACGTTCAGTATTGTTTGTCGCAGTGACAGCAGAAGAACGCGGTTTACTTGGTTCAGCCTGGTATGCGAAACACCCATTGTTCCCATTAGAAAAAACCGTTGCTGGCATCAATATGGACGTGATGAACGTCTATGGTCCGATGAAAGATATGGTGGTCGTGGGGCAAGGCAGTTCAGAACTTGAAGATATTCTGAAAAAATATACTGAGCAACAAGGTCGTTATGTTGCCCCTGAAGCCAACGGTGCTGGTGGCCATTATTACCGTTCTGACCATTTCAACTTGGCGAAAGTTGGCGTACCAATGCTGTACGCGAAAGGTGGTGAGGATAGCTTGGAACATGGTAAAGAGTGGGGCTTAGCCCAGCGCGAAGCTTTTAATACTTGCTGTTACCACAAAGTTGAAGATGAATATTCTGATGCTTGGGACTTGCGTGGTGCGCAACAAGATTTGTTCTTATATTACCGCACCGGTCGTGATTTAGCGGACTCCAATGCTTGGCCAAACTGGTACGAAGGTAAAGAGTTTAAAGCGGCGCGTGATGCCTCACGGGCCAACGCCAAATAACCTAGTGCATGTTGATGAAAAACGGCCGCAATTGCGGCCGTTTTTTTTCTTGCCCTGCGAAGCGATGGCTGAGAGACATTCGCAGCTTTCGACTCGCGCCAATAACCATTGCCAATAACCATTGCCGAAACCACTAGCCGTGCTGGTTTTATCGTTGCGACTTTAGTCGGCTTTTTTTGCGACAACGAGGCAAAGTCGTTGGATTGGGCTATCTTAAACGATAGAGGCAAGGAAAAAGGCAAAACAGCGTTGGACATGAGTAGTCTACAACAGGTTGTATCCTATCAGTCGATGCAGCAGTTGAAAATCAAGCGGTTATTGCAGATTAGCGGCAGTACTTTATCTGGGTTACTGCTTGCTTTGGCCTTTGCTTCCGGTGGCGTGAAACTCATACTTCTCGCAGGTTGTGTGATGTTGGTGTTGTCTGCAATCTTGGCTTTTGCCAAGCGTCCCTTAAGTTCTGCATATATCCTCTTGTGGTCGATGACTTTAATGCTGACGGCTTTAGCGTTTTACTCGGGTGGCATTCGTGATTTAGCGGTGTTAGGGTTTCCCGGCGTTTTAGTTTTTGCGGCTATTCTTGGTGATTTATCGCTATTTATTTCGTTATTAGTGGCAATTTTGCTCAGCTGTTGCGCACTAGTGTCCTTAGATATTACTGGGTGGTATCAACCACATATTCCGCAAACCGGCTGGAATAGTTTGGTTTATGTTTCAGTGATCCTTTCGGTGTCTGGTTTTTGCGTTTATTTATTGTCTCGGGATTTACATCGTTTAATGAAAGCGCTGCAACAAGAAAACATTCGGGTGCATGAATCCCAAGTCGAATTAATTCGATTAACCCAGCACGACGCTCTAACCGGCCTGCCCAATAGAACCACCGCGGAAGCCGCATTTAAACAGTTGCTTGCAGAGTGCCAACAGCGTGGTGAGCGCTTGGCGTTGTTGTTTTTAGATTTAGATTATTTTAAGCCAGTTAATGATGCCTTAGGACATTCTGCCGGCGATTTGTTGTTGCAGCAATTGGCACAACGCCTACGTCAGGACATGGGCCCGCGTGATTATATTTGTCGATTTGGTGGTGACGAATTTTTGTTGTTATTGCCGGGTCTTGTTACTGATGCTGAAATTATCAGTCGGGCCGAATGTGTTTTGTTACAAACCAGTCAGCATTTTCAGCTGATGCAAACCCAAGTGGAGATCTCGGGCTCTGTGGGTATCGCCGTGGTTCCTCGTGACGGGGTGGATTTTGCACCTTTACTTAAACGAGCTGATATGGCGATGTTTCAAGCAAAAAGCTCTGGTCGGAATATCTGGCGTTTTTATGACGAAGTTATGAATAAGGCCAACGTTGATAAATTCAATCTACTGCAAAAATTACGGGTCGCGTTAAAGGAGCAGCAGTTTCAGTTGTACTATCAACCGAAAATCAATTTGCACACTGGCCAAATTGACAGCGCCGAAGCCTTGGTTCGTTGGCCACAGGCCGATGGCAGTTTTATCGCACCGCAAGATTTTATCGGCCTTTGTGAAGAATCCGGCCTCATCAACGAATTGGGTTATTGGGTATTGGCCGAGGCTTGTAAAGCTTGTCGGCGCTGGCAATTAAATGGATTTCCAGAATTAACCATCGCGGTAAACCTTTCTTTTGTGCAGTTTCGGGATGGTTTATTGGAAGCTAAGGTGCAACAGGCGCTTCGCGAAGCTCAATTGCCCGCAGCAGCATTGGAGTTGGAATTAACCGAATCCTTGTTAATTGGTGAAGGTGATAATATTTCTCGGCAGTTGGCGCAATTGGGCGGGTTAGGTGTGTCTTTTGCTATCGATGATTTTGGCACCGGATATTCGAATCTTGGGTATTTGCGACGTTTTAATGCGACGACTTTGAAAATTGATAAGTCGTTTATCCATTCTTTATGCATGTCTGACCGCGATGAGCCGTTAGTCCATGCCATCATTCAGATGGGGCACAGTTTAGGCTTGAAAATCGTCGCGGAGGGCGTGGAGGATTTGGCGACTCTAGAGCGTTTACAACAACTAGGTTGCGATAGCGCGCAAGGTTATTACTGGTCCAAACCTGTGGCTGAAGCTGAGTTTATAAAATTGCTAACGAGTCGCCGACAATAGCGCAGCTAGGGGGATCAGCAACTGTTGATGCTTTTTATGGATAAAATGATACAGGTCGGCCGTTGCTAAAACTTCTGGTAATTGTTCAAGTTGGCCATCTGGCGATAATTCCAGAGTCGCACTAAACACCGACGCGGGATCTTCTAGTAACACATCAACTTTGTCCTGCAATAACATTTGTACCGCTTGCGCTACCGTATTCATCGGGACGGGTTCCCCGCTAAACTTATAGCGTTCAGCCATCTTAAAGCCTCGGATATAAGCAACCCTTAGCTTTTGATTTTGCTGCCAAAAGCTGTAATTGCTATTGGCATTGCGTTTAACAAAAGCATGCAGATTAATACGTTCAAGCGGTGCCGGCACCTGCAATAAATTGGGGTATTTTTCTGCAACTTCGGCGATCCGAAAGAGTTCACCATCAAATTCTCCAGCATTTGTCATCATTAAGGAACGGCCCGCGGGTAGGCGTTGCACTCGCATCTGATAACCTAGCTGCAAATAGGCGGCTTTAAGTTGTTGCTCAATGCGGTCACTCATTGACGATTGGTTGAGGCCAGTGACGATGGTGAGGGTGGGAAGCTCGTTGGCGGAACAATCAAGAGCGACCATCATTAGGAGTAAGCAGGCAGCCTTGCGCTGACGCCATTGGCGAGCACAGACTTGCAACCGACAACCCAAAGCTATCAGCGATGCCAGCAGGCCTGAATTGAAATTCCCATGATTCTGCAATCCAAAACTCCATTTTATCGCAGCCAAGTGCCACCCTTTTAGGCAGCACTTGGTGGTTTTAACCATCAATTTATTGTTTTAGAACTGATAGTTTTTTACAGGATAACCCAAGGCTTCCAGGTCTGGTCGGATTTTTTTCGCATCTCCGACCACTACAATTGCCATTGTTGCTGGGTCTAAATGCTGCTTCGCCAGCGCGTCAACCTCAGCTTTGCTAAGCGCCTGTACTAAGTTTTGGCGCTTTTGCACAAAGTCTGCGTTGGTGTTGTAGTGCTGCATTTTTGCCATAAAACCAAGTTTTGCAGTTGGAGTTTCGTATTTCAGCGCATCGGCTTGATTGATTGCATTTCGGGTGAACTCCAGTTCTTCAGCCGTGATCCCTGCTTGATGATATTTCGCAATCTCACTGAGGAATTCTTTCACTGCCGCGGCCGTTGCATCGGTTCTTACCGCCGCTGATGCACTGTATACACCAAGCTGGTCATCAGCACTAAAGCCCGCACGAGCGCCGTAGGTATAGCCTTTTTCTTCACGGAGTTTCAGGTTCAGTCGGCTATTGAAATTACCACCTAAGACAAAGTTCATTAAGCCTGCACGGTAGTATTCGCCCTGTAAGTCTTCAAGCAAACTGCGTTTGCCAATACGGATCTCTGATTGAGCCGCGTCCGGTTTATCAACCAAATAAATAGTTCCGGCCTCAGCTACAGCCACGGCAGGTCGCATGATCATCGCGGCGCCTTGACCTTGCCATTGCGATAATCTGCTTTTTAGCAATGCCACCACATCAGTCTGCGCTAAATCACTGACCAAAATTAATTGGGCTCCGGCAGGCTTAAACTGTTGTTGATACAGTGCTTGCACTGCTGCCAATTGCATTTTTTGTAGTGAAACTAGAGTGCCAGTTTGATCAAAACGAGCAATATGTTCGCCAAACATCAACTCCCGAAATGCGCGGTCAGCCTGATAACCCGCATCTTTAGTTGCGTGTTCCAGACCTTGTATACTTTGCAGTTTCAACCGCTCGAAATCATCAACAGCGAAGGCTGGACGGAACAGCTTTTCTTCAAGCAGCGCTAAGGTCTCAGGCAAGTTTTTGCTCAGGCTCGAGACAAACACATTGATATTCTGATCATCAGAGCTCACCGCAATACTGCTGCCGAGTTTCTGCAGCGCCATGGCCATGGCTTCGGTACTGTAGTTTTCGCTGCTTTCATTAAGCAATGCCGCAAGCATCGCAGTTGTGCCTAAAGTGTCAGCAGTTTCAAAATAAAGTCCGGCCGGAATTTTTAATAAAATATCGGTGGTTGGTGTCTCAAAACTTTGACTGCCAAGCATCGCAATACCGTTCGGTAGTTGCTCCTGCCAAGTGGCCGGAAGATTGACTGATGGATTGGCTTTGGCAATAGGTTGTTGGCTGCGATCAAAAGAGGACGGGGTTTTCCTTAGCGCTAAATCACTGGCCTTCGTGGTGGATACGCCTTGGAAATTACGTGCCGCGACTTGATAGTTGTCAGGTTTTGCCGGTGGCGCAACTTTGCCGTTTGGCACAATACTTAGCACTGCAGCATGCTGGTTTTTCAGATATTTTTGATAAACCCGCACGATATCTTCTTTGGTTACCGCCTGGTAGCGGGCAATATCTGCAGCCATTAGATCTGGTTCATTAAAGAACGTTTCGTTATAGGCAAGCTGGCTCACTTTACCGCTGACACTTTGTAGTCCAAAGATGCTGGCGGCCTCGATTTGCGCTTTCACTTTAAGCAGGTCATCGTCTGTGACTCCTCGCTGCTCGAACTCCAGCAAACTTTGGCGTAAAATGCTTTCAATATCGCCTAAGGTTTTGCCGGCACTTGGTAATGCCAATAAATCAAAAGTGCAGTGTAATTCCTGACAGCCATGCGAACTTTGCGCTTGCACGGTAAATTGATTTTTTACCAAGTTCTTGTAAAGAATGGAATTGTTATCTCCACCGATAATTTGCGCCAAAATATCCAGAGGCGCTTCATCAGGATGGCGGGCGTAGACGGTTGGGAATTGGATAGAAATAAGTGGAAATTGGATATTGTCTTCAAAAGATAAGTAACGATCTTCAGCCAAACTAAATAACGATTTTGGTAATGGCGCAACCGCCGGCCCACTCGGAATTTCAGCGAAATACTTCTGCACGAGTGGCAATACTTGCTCCGCCGTGACCGCGCCGCCGATGGTTATTGTCGCATTGTTAGGCCCATACCAGCGCAGGAAAAATGCTTTGACATCATTCACATTGGCGCGGTTAAGGTCATCCATATAACCAATTACTGGCCAAGCATACGGATGAGAGGCAGGGTAGAGCAGTTCGTTGGCGCGTTCGGATAAACGACCATAGGGTCGATTATCAATACGTTGACCGCGTTCGTTTTTGACCGTCTCGCGCTGAACTTCGAATTTTTGCTCGGTTACTGCGTCAACTAAAAAGCCCATGCGGTCTGATTCTAGCCACAGCACTTTTTCGAGTTGGTTAACCGGCACCGTCTGAAAGTAGTTGGTTCTATCAGTGTTGGTCGAACCATTCATGCTGCCACCGGCTTCGGTGATTATTTTAAAATGTTGCTCGTCGGCGACATGCTCTGAGCCTTGAAACATCATATGTTCGAAAAAGTGGGCGAAACCAGATTTGCCAGGCTCTTCCCTCGAGGAACCCACATGATAAGTCACATCAACGTGTACTAAAGGATCCGAATTGTCTTCATGCACAATGACGGTTAAGCCGTTGCTTAATTTGTATTTTTTATAAGGGATTGCCAATGCCCCTGGCACGGTTCCTTGAACTTTTACCAAGGTTACACCTGTTGGCAGCGCCGCAGCTTGTGTCGCTGCGGGTTCTGGGTTATCACAGGCAGTCACGGCAAGGCTTAAAGCGATAGCCAGTGCTAAACGAGAACGGAACAACATAAAATAATCCTTATAAAACCAAGGTAAGTCGCGCGTTGGAATATCTTGAATGGGTTTATTAATCAAGTTACAGAGCGTTAACATCTTGCCGGAGTGTACCGCAATTGTCGTATTGCGACTAGTTAGGCTCAGCGCTTGCAGCGCCGAGTCGGTCGCAAATGGCGAGCTTGAGGCTCAATAATCACAACTAATTAGCGTCAAGATTTGACCATCGCACTACTTTACAAGTTGCAATAATTTTGAGAGCTTTAGCCAAGTATTTGGTAGTAAAGCGGTTATTGCACGTGTTGCAGTTGGTTTCTGAAACGGCGCGCGCGAACATTCAACGGATCAAAGAGGTCAATATGCAAATCACTCGCGAGTATTTAACGCTTGAAACTGAAACAGGTCCGATGCAATGCCAGCTGTTTCGACCTGTTGCGAGCTCACGTCAATTTCCAGCCTTGCTGTTTTATTCAGAGATTTTCCAAATTACCGCGCCAATCGCCCGCACAGCAGCAATGCTTGCTGGGCAAGGTTTTTTGGTGTTAGTCCCAGAAATCTTTCATGAATTAAACCCGCTTGGTACAGTGCTTGGTTATGACGATGTTGGCAAAGACAAAGGTAACCAAGACAAATGGACCAAGCCGTTGGAAGCTTACGATAGTGATAATCGAGCAATGATTAGCTATGTACAGCAGCATCAAGCCGGTAACGGTAAAATCGGCGCAATTGGTGTGTGTATTGGTGGCCATTTGGCTTTTCGCGCGGCGCTGCAAACTGAAGTGTTGGCAACAATTTGCTTGTATGCCACTGATTTGCATAGCGACACCTTGCCTGGGGCAAATCAGACACTGGCGCTGACAAGCAAGATCAAGGGGGAATTAACCATGATCTGGGGGCGTCAGGATCCCCACATTCCGCAGGCTGGCCGCGAGCTCATTCACCAAAAGTTATTAACCAGTGGCTGCCGTTTTAGTTGGCATGAGTTTGATGCTAATCATGCCTTTATGCGCGATGAAGGCGAACGTTATGACCCGGCTTTAGCGCTTTGGGTTTATCAACATGCCAAATCAGTGTTTAGCCAGATGTAAACGACGGAAATAGCAGCAAATACCGGCAAAAAAGTCTCGAAATTCGACACGATCGCGGCTAGATTATTTGGGACTAATCTAGTGTGTTAAATATTTGTATGCTAAATTATGAGCTGAGAACAAGGCTCAGTTAACTTCAATTCAAACGGAATGTTATACAAGGAATTCAATCTGTGAAATTTTCTACTATTTCGGCATTACTGATGTTGGCAGCAAGTTCAACCAGTTTTGCCGCAGCGCCTGATTACGCTGATTTATTAAGCCGTAACCCTGATATTTTTGATGTAAAAATTTCTCCGGACGGCAGCTATTTAGCCACCAAGATGTTTGTTGATGGCAAACAAACGTTAGTATTTTTAGACAGTAAAACCATGAAGCCTACCGGCGTTGCTCGCTTTGGTGGTTTAATTGAAGTCGGCGAATACCGTTGGGTCAGTAACGACCGCGTGGTGTTCAAAATGGTCGAGTCACACCCATGGTTAGAGCAGCCACAGTATTATGGTGAGTTATTCGGTATTAATGCCGATGGCTCTAAAGGTCAAATTCTATTTGGTTATCGTGCGGGCGAAGAAGCCAAAGGCTCAAAAATCAGACCAAAACGCGAAGCCGTGGATGCTTGGGCTGAGTTCATCGAAGCAAAAGCTGATGAAAATGGCAACATTTTAATTCAATCAACACCAAGATCTGAAGACGGCGAACGTTTATCTGAAGTGTTGTCATTAAACGTGTTTAACGGCAAAACTAAGTTCTATGGCCGTGTGCCAGTGCCTAATTCGACAATTATTGCCGGTGTCGATGGCAAACCACGGGTTGCGACCGGTATAACCCGTGCTGGCGAACGTGAAGTCTATGTGAAAGAAGAAAATGTCGACGAATGGAAGCAAGTTCCGTCGGCAGCATTTGGTAATGACTTCTTTCCTATTGCGATGACCGGCGATAACAATGCTTTGTATGTTTATGATGATATCAATCAAGATAAAACCGGCGTTTTTAAATTTGACCTGACAACCGGTAAATATACTTCGGTTTACACCGATCCTGCGGTTGATGTAGTTAATGCAAAACGGACAAATGATCAACGTTCCGTTTATGCAGTCGAAGTCGCAGATGGTCGTCCAGCTTATGTGTTGTTATCTGACGAATATAAAGAAGCCAAAGTTTTCAAAGATTTATTAGGTGCGTTTCCAGGTGAAGATGTCACTATCACCAGTAGCACTGATGACTTGAATCAATTTGTGGTAGCCGTTAGCTCTGATGTCAGCCCAGTCGCTTACTACAGCTACGATGTAACGAAAAACGCGTTGGGACTTATCAGCAAATCTCGCGCTGCGCTGAAGGGGATTGCCTTTGCGCCGAGTGAGCCAATCAGTTTTGACTCTTTTGATGGTATGAAAATTCATGGTTATCTGACGCAGAGCCCAAGTAAGTCCGCGGAAAAACCGTTGGTAGTCTACGTGCACGGTGGTCCACATGGCGTGCGTGATGCTTGGCAATTTGACGACACTGTGCAGCTTATGGCGTTGTCAGGTTACAACGTCCTGCAGGTGAACTACCGCGGTTCAGGTGGTTACGGCGATCAGTTTAGACAGGCGGGTTACCTGCAATGGGGCAATAATATCCAGCGCGATATTATCGCCGGCACTGAATGGGCTATCGCCCAAGGGCATGGCAAAGCTGGTAACGTTTGTATCGTTGGTGGTTCGTTCGGTGCTTATTCCGTGGTGCAATCCTCAGTGCTCAAACCAAACTTGTATAAATGCGGTGTAGCGGTCGCCGGTATTTACGATTTGCCTTTGATGTACAAAGAAGGGGATACCCGTCAATCTGGTTATGGTACTAGTTTCCTAAAACGTGTCATCGGTCAGGATGAGAAACTGCTGGCGAGTTACTCGCCAAGTCGCAATGTGGCAGGACTTACCACACATCTGTTAATTGCCCATGGTAAACGTGATGAGCGCGCGCCAATTGCGCACGCGGAAGCACTGACTGATGCATTAAAAGCGGCAAACAAACCCTTTGAATACCTTGAGTTTGATGATGAAGCGCACGGCTTCTACTCAGCCGAGAACCAATTGGTTTATATGCGCAAACTGCAAGCATATTTAGCAACACACCTTAAAAAGTAAGTTGATTGGTTAAAAAAGCCCGGCCACTGCAAAGTCGCCGGGCTTTTTGCTTTTAATAAGATGCTGAAATAGCTGAGATTCGCGCTTATACTAGCTAGGGCCAACAGACCCTAATATTGACGTGAAAAATGTGACGGTTGTCACGCGCACGTCATCAAGTCGCGGCAATATTGCTGCGCGCAAACCAGCGTAGGTGCGAACAACATGTCGGTATTTGAACACATTCTCATCATTACGGTGCTGATTAGTATCAGTGCATTTTTTTCAATGTCTGAAATCGCTTTGGCTGCGGCGCGAAAACTACGGTTACGCCAACTTTCAGCAGATGGTGCAACGAAAGCACAACTAGTGCTGGATCTTCAGCAACACCCCGGCAATTTTTTTACCATTGTGCAGATAGGTCTTAATGCCGTGGCCATTTTGGGCGGTATCATCGGTGAAGCGGCTTTCACTCCTTATTTTGTCAGCGTAGTTGAAGTGATCTATCAAGGTCCGTGGTTACAAAACATCGGCTTTGGTCTATCGGTGTTTTTTGTCACCACCTTATTTATTCTGTTTGCTGATTTGATGCCAAAACGCTTAGCCATGCTGGCCCCTGAAAAAGTGGCAATGACCGTGGTGCGGCCTATTATGGCGTTGTTAGTGGTGCTGCGGCCTCTAGTCATGTTATTCAACGGCGTGGCCAACGTGGTGTTTCGTTTATTTAATGTGCCGATCCATCGCAAAGACCAAATCACCCCTGAAGACATTATTTCAATGATGGATGAAGGCGCTGAAGCTGGGGTGTTGCAACAACAAGAACATACCTTGTTGGAAAACGTCTTTGATATGGACCAACGGACTGTGACTTCGGCGATGACGCCACGCGAGAGCTTGGTCTACTTTAACCGCACAGAAACCACCGAAAGTATCAAAGCCAAGTTAGCTGAATATCCGCATGCACGGTTTATGGTCTGTGATGGTAGTTTGGATAAAGTGGTGGGCTACGTTGAATCTCGCGAACTACTGATGCAGGTACTGAGTGAGCAAGAAATCTCACTTAGCAAACCCGGCATGCTGCATAACGCATTGATAATTCCTGATAATTTATCGCTTTATGAAGTGCTAGCGCATTTTAAAAGTTCAGGTGTCGATTTTGCGGTGATCTTAAACGAATATGCCTTAGTGGTTGGCATGATTACCTTGAAAGACGTCATGAGCATCGTCATGGGCGAGTTGGTGAATTCAGAGGAAGAACAAATCGTTAAACGTGACGACGATTCGTGGTTAGTCGAAGGTCTGACCCCACTTGATGATGTCATGCGGGTGTTTGATATTGAATCTTTCCCACACCAAGAAAACTACGAAACTATCGCAGGCTTTATGATGTTTATGCTGCGGAAAATTCCAAAACGGACTGACTTTGTGCTGTATCAAGGTTACAAGTTTGAAGTTGTGGATATCGACAGTTATAAAATTGACCAACTGTTGGTGACTAAAGTGGTAAAAGAGGACGTGCTGTAAATCGCAAAGGGCGCTGATGGACCTAGGATGCTGGCCAATTGCCAGTTGGCGCTGTAGATGCTGTTCGCGTGAGCTTAAAACATCTACAGCGTTCTGAGTCTAATAGAAATGCCGCACTAACGTCGCTGCCAGCATAATCACATAGGTGATTGCGACAGTCGGCGGAAATAAATTCTTAAGATAACTTTGCGCCAAATACAGTGCACCCGGACGATTTTTCGCAAAGTCGCTCTGCCATTGGCAACTAATGTCTTCAGACGCCTCTTCCAATTTACGTAGTCGATCGGATGCACGGTATTGCAGAGTTTTCCAGATGGCCTCATGCAGCCAGAACAACGCTATTACTCCGACCATCAACACTAAGCTCTCTTTACTTACCAACAGTCCGAGCCAGACAACGATGGCGACTACTTTTAACCACAACGCCTGAGTTTCCATTTGATCGAAACTTCGTTGTAATAAAAGCCATTCTGATTGATTTGCTTTATTCATGTTAATTCTCCGAATTATTTGGCGCTTGGGGCTGCCGATTTTTGTTGGTTAACCCAGTGTTTGACTTTGCTGTCTAATACTGACATTGGTACTGCGCCGCCTAACAACACTAAATCATGAAATGCTTTGATATCAAATTGCGCACCCAGCTCTTTTCGCGCATATTCACGTAATTCTAAAATTTTCAGCATGCCCAGTTTGTAACCTAAAGCTTGGCCTGGCCATGCCATATAACGCTCGATTTCGCTGATAACATCAGATGATGCGGTGCCGGTCGTGCTTGCCATATATTGAATGGCTTGCTCGCGGCTCCAGTGTTTAGCGTGCATGCCGGTATCAACGACCAAACGCACTGAACGAAATAGTTCTGCTTTTAGCCGGCCCAAATCACCAAATGGATCGGTTTTGTACATGTCCATCTCATATCCAACTTGTTCAGCATACAAGCCCCAGCCTTCGGCATAAGCGTTATATGGGGCGATACGGCGCAGTAATGGCAGTTGCTCTTGTGCCAAGTTTAAGGCGATTTGCCAATGATGACCTGGATTGGCTTCATGGTAAGTTAACGTTTTTAAATCGAATTTGGCGTTTGCTTTCATATCTGCCAAGTTGATCCAATAGATCCCTGGCTTGCTACCGTCAAGCGCAGGTGAGGTATATTGACCCCCGGCGGCGCTGTCTTGGATTTCTACTGGGATCCGGCGAACTTCCACCGAGTAAGGTGGGCGAGTAGCAAATTGTTCACCAATGCGCTTATCCATTTCAGCGATGTAGCCGTTTAAATCTGCCAGCAATTCTGCACGACCGGCATCAGAATCGGCATAAAGAAAACGTGGTTCTTCGTTTAATGCCGCCATACGGTCGCCAACTGAGCCTTCACTGTAGCCGTTCGCTTTAAGAATTTTGTCCATATCGGCAGTGATACGTTTTACTTCAGCTAAACCAATTTGATGGATTTGTTCTGGCGTTAAATCTGTGTCGCCCAATTGTTTGACCGAATAGGCGTAAAAGGCATCGCCACCAGGTTGTGCCCAAATGCCAGCATCTAATTTTCCGTGGGGTAGTGCATCAGTAACTTGCTGTTTTAGTTGCATAAATGCAGGGGCAATTTGCTGAGAAACCAGTGTGCTTGCTTTGGCTAACCAAGCATCACGTTCGGCTTGCGGTACGTCAGTCAGCGCAGCAACTTTTGCCGCAAAATCTTTATAAAGTGGATGGTTCGCGGCATCACCTTGGCCATAACTGTCGAGGATCTTGATGGTTTTTTCGAGTAGGACCCGTGGCGGAACCCAATCAGATTTAACGTCGGTGGTAAATTTATCACCCACGGCTTTAAGCGCCGGTGCGAACTGCTCAAGGCGGGCCAAATAATTACCGGCATCGGTAGCATTCTTAACGGCATGCGAATTAACTAACGCGCCAGCCATATCAATGACGGGACCATTGATTTGATTGATAACAAATGGCGAATGGCCCATCCACATATCAATATAACCTTGGGTCACGCCAGGAGCGCCCGCATAAAAGCCGAAGATGTTCGCCATCACTTGTTGGTTTTCAATTTGCTGCGCTGTGGCATCCGCCGGAATATTTTGTAGCGCGGTAACCGCTGCTTGCATTTGGCTACGCAAGCTGTTTTCACCGCTGGAGTGATAAAACTCCATCAAATTAGCAAATGGTTTTCCCACTTGCGCTTCAGGTACGCTATACGCAGTCGCACTTAATGGCCGCGCTTGAAAAAGCTCTGCGGTACCTTGTTGATAAATAGCTTCTGCATTAATTTGGGTTTCGGCAGCTTTTTCCGCGACAGCGACGGTTGAGGTATTAGTAACAGGCGCCTCAGTACAATGAGTCAATAAAGTGCAGCTCAACACGGCGCAGGCGATTAGAGATAAACGCATGAAAATTCCTTTATAAGAATTGTTAGTGGCGTTTATATCATACACATAAAACTTCCCACTGTGAGCAGCTGGCTGCAGTGGAAGCTGCTCACAGTGGCGATTTTTCTCTTTGGTAACGGATATTTGCCGACAATAGCTCCGGTTTATTCGTACGCCTAGATCTGGATAACGGTTATAATGCGGCTATAGCAGATCTGGTTTGTCGTGATGATAGAAAAAAACACCCCGGCGTTTCGTCGTATTACTTGGGCTATGAGTTTTGCCGCGGTCGTGGTCTTCGCATGCTTGCATGCGTTGCAGCCTTTATTGCCTGAGCTCAGTCGTACTTTTGCGTTGTCGGAGCTACAAACAAGCTGGACTTACGCTATCGGCACTTTGTCGTTAGGGGTGTCATTGCTGTTTTACGGTGCCTTATCGGACGCTTTTGGCCGTCGTGAATTGCTGATTTGGACCTTAATCGGCATGACCGCTTGTACCTTCGCGTTAACCCAAGTCGATTCCTACGGCGAATTGTTGTTTTGGCGTGCGCTGCAGGGCTTTTGTTTGGGAGGCCTGCCAGCCATTGCTATTGCCTATTTAGGCGAGGAACTGAGCCGTCCCGCGATGATAAGTGCGGTAGCAAGTTATATTAGTGCCAGTTCGCTGGGCGGGATTTCGGGGCGCTTATTGGCAGGCTTCTTTGCCGAACTTGGTCATTGGCCCTGGGCTTTTTGGCCGTTATTTCTTGCCTCGTTGTTGCTGTGTATTTTGGTGATTCGCTATCTACCGCGTTCGCAACACTTTGAAGCCAAACCTTTTTCTTGGCGGGTTGCCGCGGCAAACAATTGGTTTCATTTGCGTCAACCGGTGCTACTCACCACATTCCTGATTGGTGGGCTTAACTTTTTCATATACGTCAATCAGTACACCTATATGAGCTTTGTGCTTGCAGCTGAACCTTTTAACCTGGGTAGCGGTTTAATTGGACTGCTGTTTTTGACCTATCTCACCGGTACATTAGGCTCGGCATTGTCGGGTCGTATTGCGCAGCAAATGCCTGCGCCAATCGCCATGGCACTTGGGGTCGTTATTATGATGGCCGGATCATTGGTGACACTTTGGCAAAGTATCCCGCTAATAATTCTTGGGTTTTTCATTACAGCCTTTGGCTTTTTTGTCACTCATAGCCTTGCGAGTAGCTGGGTTAATCGCCATGCGCTAAAAGCAAAAGCCAGCGCTAGTGCGCTGTATTTAGTGTTCTATTATGTCGGTGCCAGCACCGGCAGTCTGTATTTACAGCCGTTTTGGCAGTGGCAAAAGTGGAGCGGGGTGATAGCTGGTTCTTGCTTGATGCTGAGCTTTACCTTGCTGCTCTGTTTGAGTCTAAGACGGTTTGGACGTTGAGTTTGCTTCGATGGATTGCGTCAACTTGGCAATTTCCTCGTTGGATAACAGTCGCCATTCATTCTCGGCGAGTTCACCAAGCCTGAGCTGCTGTAATCGAATGCGTTGGAGTCTGATAACTTTTAAGCCGACAGCTTTGCACATAAAACGGATCTGCCGATAACGACCTTCCGTCAGAGTAATGCCAAAACTGTCGATGGTTTTCGCCTCAACTTGGCAGGCTCGCGGATGGATCTGTTGGTTTTTATACGGGTAGCTCGGACCTGCGGCTAGGGCGTCGAGTTGCGCGGCATTTGGGGCAGGGCTCACTTGCACTAGATATGCTTTTTCATGAGCAAAATCCGGGTGCATCAATTGCTGGGCAAGTTCACCATTATTGCAAAGCAATAATAAGCCGCAGCTATCTTTGTCTAATCGACCGACGGGAAACATGCCCATTGGCAGCTTTGCTAACAACGAGGCGATGCTGTTTGGATCTGTGGGCTTCACGTTGCAGTCAATGCCGACCGGTTTGTGATACATCACCACTTGCGTTTGCCACTGCAAACTAACAAGCTCGCCATGTAGGCGAACTTCGGCATCCGAGTTTATTTGCAGTAAGGGACTGACAATCTGACCGTCGACTGTGACAGCGCCACTACCAATAAGGTCGAGCAATTGCTGCCGCCGGCCAAGGCCTGCTCGCGCAAGCCATTGCCATAACCGCAGCGGTTTACTCACAGCTTATTCGCCCTTAGTACCAGGATTCGGCTTATTTGTACGGCGCTGGCCGGCATGATTACTTTCGGTATTTGGCCGGCGGTTATCAGTCCGTTGGCCTTGTGGCTTTGATTGGCCCGGCCGTGAATTAGGTTTAGCGCCACCATTGCCTGTGTTGGTGTTATTGCCTGACGCGTTGTTACCAGAAGAATGGTTGCCAGAAGAATGGTTGCCAGAAGAATTGTTGGTACCGCGTGGCTTGCCTGGACGAGGGTTATTGTTCGCTTTTCTATCGGCACCGGCTTTGTCAGCACTGCCATCAGTTGGTTTTGGCTTTGCTGGACCGCGGGGTGGCCGTGGCGGACGGATCGTCAATTCACGATCGTTGATTTGTTGGGTGAGGCCACCCGCAAGTTCAACAACAGGTATTTTCATGCCAATCAGTTTTTCAACTTGCTTTAATTGTGGCATTTCGTCTGGGCTGACCAGTGAAACCGCAAGGCCTGACATGCCAGCGCGGCCAGTACGACCGATACGATGCACGTAATCCGCCGCGCCACGTGGTAGCGCGAAATTCACCACATAAGGCAGTTGCGCGATATCGATACCGCGAGCTGCGACATCAGAGGCCACCAGCACGCGAACTTCATTATTCTTAAAGCCACTAAGGGCGGCAGTGCGAGCATTTTGGCTCTTATTGCCATGAATAGCTGCTGCACTGATGCCAGCACTATTGAGCTTTTCAGTTAAACGGTTGGCTTCATGTTTGGTCGCCATAAACACCAACACTTGTTGCCATTGGTGCGTCTCTAACAACTGAATTAAGGTGCCAGTTTTTTGACCCTTTGCCACATGATAAACCTGTTGCTCAACTTTTTCCGCTGTGGTGTTTTCTGGCGTTACGCTAATTGCCACAGGGTCTTTCAATAATTTGCTGGTCAAGCCTTTGATATCATCGCCAAAGGTGGCTGAGAACAGCAGGTTTTGCCGTACTTTTGGTAACAACGCCAGAATTTTCTGAATGTCACGGACAAACCCCATGTCGAGCATGCGGTCGGCTTCATCTAATACCAGAATTTCAACTTCGTTTAATTTCAGAGCATTTTGGCCAACTAAATCTAATAAACGGCCAGGTGTTGCCGTCAGGATATCGACGCCGCCGCGCAAGCCCATCATTTGTGGATTGATGCTCACACCGCCAAACACCACTAAGTGCTTCAGTTTTGGCTCTAAAAATTGACTGTATTTGGTAACTTGTTCACTGATTTGCGCTGCGAGTTCGCGAGTCGGCGTTAAGATGAGCGCTCGTACTGGTCTTGGGTGCGCAGGTTTACGTTGGCTGAGCTTTTGCAAAATTGGCAGTACGAAACTTGCCGTTTTGCCGGTCCCTGTTTGTGCCGCAGCCATTACATCACGGCCTGACAACACAGCAGGGATCGCTTGTTGCTGGATCGGGGTTGGTGTTTCATAACCCGCCGCAGCGACAGCTTTGACAATAACGGCATCTAAATTTAACGAACTGAACGACATGCATAACCCCAGAATTCGACAGCGCG
>JACCDZ010940138.1_pt1 | contig 32073 bp, 21 predicted proteins | sample 7449551 | NCBI WGS metagenome assembly JACCDZ01 (sample SAMN15323452, study PRJNA562643) | freshwater metagenome | isolation source: river surface water | place: USA:Blue River Watershed | collected 2017-08-18 | reverse complement strand
ATTGTGTCTGGATAAATAGTCTACGTATTGTAACGCGTGGTTAGTCTCGATGTCGTCTTCTGAAGACACAGTCTCTACCATATAAGCTTCTAGCATATTGCACCTCTTTTTATTTGTTCAACCGATTGTAAATATATATAATTTCGAGAATGGTTATGACTATTTGTTAACCCGCGCTGTATGAATCTGAGCACACTACGAGTTCATATATAATACATGAGAACACTAATAGTCCACTTTGTTATATAAGGAGAAAACATGGGACAGAGAACAGAACTTAAACCTGAGTTTCTATCTGTAGCCGCGGTGAATTCTTTCGTCGCTAATAATTCGTCGTCTCGTGTGGTTATGGACAATAGCCACATCTCATCTAGACCATCTCTTGTTTCGCCTGACGAGAAAGTAATTAAGTCAGGCACAGAGTACGAGCTGGGTAAGTATATTAATGACTGCAGAGTCGAACGTGACTGTGTAGTTAAAGCCGTGGTGCATAAGTACCAAGAAGCAGGCATAGCTCCGCCAGTTAGTCTGCTTATTGTTGAATATGAAGAAGACGGCAGTATAGTGTTGGACATGATTGAGGTTAACACCTATAAGTCTAACCATGGGTTCTTTGGTTACGACTTAGAGTACACAGATGATATGCATAGTATCAATTACAACACTGTTTTACCAGAAGGGACACTGCTGGCTAAGACAGCCAGTTACGGTAGGGAAGGTTCTTACGACTTCGGTCTTAACGTCAACATGGCTTTCATGAGCAACCCTTCATCTGTGGCTAACGACGGTGTGGTTGTTTCTGAGTCGTTCTGTGAAAGAGCAAAGTTCACTAACTACACCAAGAGCGTTATCAATATAGACGCTAAAACAATCCCTCTTAACTTGAACGGAGATAATTCTACATTCAGGTTCATTCCTGATATAGGCGAAGCAGTAAGTCACGACGGATTACTGTGTGGCACACGTGATCGCAATGACTGGTTTGCTGCAGTAGATTTAAGCGACAGAAATCTTCAAGAGTTCGACGACATATTCGACATAGCCACATATGTTCCAGTAGACTCTGTGGTAGTAGATATCAACGTCATCAAAGGCTGCGGCAATAAGCCAGAGTTTAGCAGTAAAATGACAGAGCAACTAGACCGATATGCAGAAATGAATATTGCGTTCTATACTTCTTTTCTCAGTAAGCTAAATAACATACTGAACGAGAAGAAAACAATGTACGGTAAAGCCGGCGCAGTTCGCTATAGTCCTAGACTCAGTAGGTTTGTCACAGACAGCACTATTCGAGTAGAGAGCTATAACACTGGTAAAACCAAATTGTCATATAGGAAGCTACCTATTACACAATACCGCGTTGAAGTGATAACAAGATCAGTAGTTAAACCAGACCTAGGGTTTAAACTAGCAGGTCTTCATGGCGATAAGGGTGTTATATGCCGTATCCTACCAGACTCTCATATGCCGGTTGACGAACTAGGTAACAGAGCAGAAATAGTCACAGACAACATCTCAACCATCTCTCGTACTAACATAGGCAGGGCGTACGAACTTTACCTAACTACAGCTTGCCGCGATAATACGCACAGGCTACAGAAATATTTCATAGGTAAATATTCTACAGACTTTCTTAATAAGTTAACAGCAGAAGATCTAGAGTATGTAAAGAACTACTTGGCTGGCTTCTATAATCTCATCAATCCTGAAATGACAGATGAGTTCTTGATGAAACTAGACCAATCGGAACTACACAAACACGTCATAGAGTGTTTAACCAGACACATCTATATCTACTATCCTACCGACAATATGATTAACATCGTAGACGTCGTCAAAGGTCTAGAAGCATCTATATATAAACCATATCTAGGTAAAGTTTCTTTCATAGACGAGTTAGGTAAACAAGTAGTTACTAAGGACAATATCCGCATAGGTCAGACTTACGTTATGGCCATAGATAAGATCGCTAACGACTATCTTGCGGTTAGTTCAGCTAGAGTTAACAACTTCGGCTTCCCTGTTAAAGGATCTAACTTAGATAAGAAGAAACATCCACATAGTCTCACACCTACTAAGATTATGGGTGAAACAGAGGTAAGGATTATGACTAGCTTTGCTGATCCAGAGTTAGTCGCAGAGCTGTTCGACCAGAACCAGAACCCAATCACGCATAAGAATATCATTAGACATCTTCTAGAGACAAACGATCTGTCTGTAAGGAAGTTCGACATAGATAGAACAGAAATACCATATGGTCAGACTAAAGCACTAGGCATCAATCAGCACGCTATGAACGCATACGGAATAGACATCGAAGTAGATAAAGGAATTGACTAATGGTAACGACTGTTGAAGAAGTAACTGAATTCACTGCTAAGGAACTCCTGTCTATGGATAGGAGGTTAGTAAATAACCTTCCAGAAGGCTCTTACGCTATAACCTATGACGACGGTGTGTGTATACATCACACTAGACCACAGGTTATTTTTAATAGGCATATTTGGGAGATGTTTAAACTGTTTCCTAATACGCCTATAGTTCCTGAATATGACGTTAAGACTTATCTAGGAGACAGGTATTTTAATGCCAACACACACGTTGACCTGTTAAATAAGATATTCTTATATATAGTCGAGTATAACAATCTGTATAGTTACTCGTCTAAAGAAGGACTTACAGAGTTGGCGTACATAATCACCAACAATATCTACAATGAGATAGTTCAGGCCGCAGGAGCATACTCTACGACTATTGACGCTATTGACTTTGTGGAGGTTGTTAAGTCGGAACAGATCAGGAGGGTTAATGATAACTTAGCTCCTACTACAGAAGCAGTGGAGAACGCTTACTCAAACATCAGAAGTTTCGTTAGCAACAAAAATACCAAGAACAGACTTACTGACGCATATAGGTCAGGTTCCATCAATGATAACCAGGCCAATCAGTGTATAGGTCCTAGAGGTTTTGTGTCCGACATGGACAGGAGCGTCTTTAAACTACCAATCTTGAATGGTTATATACGAGGCATGGGTAGCTTGTATGAAGCGTTGACCGAGTCAGTGGTTGCGGCTAAGGCTCTTAACGCCTCAGACGCGCACATCGCTACGTCAGAGTACACGTCTCGTAAGGGACAGATTCTTGCTATGTTCATGACTCGTGTTATCCACGGGGACTGCGGAAGTCAGAAGTACGCCACAGTCTCCATGTCAGAAAAGTATCTGCTCAACTGTAAAGGGATGTGGTACAAAGACCAAGAGTCTGGTACTCTGAAGATGATCAAAGGAAACGAGAAGCATCTAGTAGATACTATCGTTAACTTAAGAACAGCTTTGGGTTGCACTCTTACACATAACTCTAAACTGTGTTCTGTTTGCGGAGGAGACATCTTCAGTAACATCAAGGAGAACAGCAACATAGGTTACTCACTCATGGCTTACATCATGGAGAAAATGTCTCAGGGCATTTTATCAGTCAAGCACTTGACTCACTCTGTTAAGAAACAAGTGATGAGACTTACGGGCTTAGGACCTAAATGGATGTACGCGGACACAGAGAATAAACTAAGGTTCCATAAAGACATAGATCTACGAGGTATACAGGTCGTGCTACCAAATAGCAAGGTTAGTAAACTCGTAGACGTACTGTCTCTGGACCATAGCAACATCGCTCTTAACAAGATCGGTGAACTAGATCAGATCCTTATCAGAAACGTTAGAGGAAAAACACACACACAAGAAACAGTGGCTGTCTCGCATAAAGACAGAAACTCCATTATCACCAAACAACTGTTGCTCTATATCAAGAACAACCAAGAGGTGAAAACGGATACACGCGGTAACTTCGTTATACCTATGGACAATTGGAATAAGGAAGACCCGATATTCTATACGCCGCTTAAAGACGCTAACCTTGTTGGTTTCGTATATAAGTTATCCAGCTATATAGAGACTAACTCAGCCAAGATTAAAGATCCGTATGAGAAACTATACACAGTCTTCGATGAGATCATTGATCAGTTTGGCTGCAATATGTCACTAGTGGCTGTTCTAATTAACTCGATATGCGCGGCTAACCCTCTTGGCGGCGACTATCGTCTACCTAGGAACAGTCCTAATGCTATGCCTGATAACGCCAAGTCTGAACTACTCAAACGTAGAAGTCTATCAGGTCTTCTGTGTCTAGAGGATCAGATGGAAGGTATCATTAAGAGGCCTTATGTAGTCTTCAAGAAAGGACCTAGACAAAATCATCCGATGGATGTTCTGTTTGTGCCAGGTTCAGAAGTAGATAAGCATAATTAAAACTGAGAACAGAAGACCTAATGGTCTTCTGTTTCTTTTTTCTTTCATTACTTGACTCTGGTAGAATAACAGAGACATATATAGTACTCGGTAGAAGTAATTTATACTGTTAAACAAATTCTTAGATAAGACAAACGTTCGCTAAGTATAACGACAAAGAGCATAACATCAGAAAGTTAATTATGAAAAACATACTCACGGTCTATAATAGAACAGTCACGCTAGAGACAGACGATAGAAACGTACAGATGGCTTTAGAGGAATTCTTGGCTAAGTTCTATACGATCAACAGAGGTGGTTTCTCTGGTAATAAAGATAAGGAACAAGTCAAAGTCTTTGTAGGTAAGATAGTTAATAGACCTATTTGGACTATGCACGAAGTTCAATTTGTGCACTTCTATAAATGGACTAAGGAGAGAGGTATACCTTTCTCTATAACAGAGAAGATAGTTAACAAGTCATATGAAGCCGCCACGGCAGAGTTTGAGGTTAGAGAAGGATGGACTCCTAGAGAAGCACAAATTCCTGTCATAGACTTCATAACTAAAGACAAAGAAGGAGCTAAGTTAGTTCCTCTTACTATGGGTAGCGGTAAGGGTCCTATCTCTCTATTCGCTATGGAGAAGATACGCACTAGAGTAGGCATAGTGATTCTTCCTTTCCTCATGGAGAAATGGGTTAAAGAGATATGTCAAGTACATAACTGCAAACCTATGGACGTCATGGTTGTTCAAGGTTCTAAAGCTCTTAGAGGCGTTATAGCCATGGCCAAGGAAGGTACGTTAGAACAGAACTATGTAGTTATATCGCATAACACCATGCAAGACTATATAACTGCTTTTGAAGCTGACCCAGAGCTAACTATAGAAATGTACGGATGTGCTCCTCATGACTTGTTTCCTACTCTAGGTATAGGTATGTTGTTAGTTGACGAAACCCATATGGCTTTCCATAGCCTATATAAGATCGTCATATATACTAACACAAAACTACATATAGGTATGTCAGGCACTCTTAAGTCAGACGACAATGTGGTCTCAAGAATGCACAGCATAATGTTCTCTGAAGAGAATGTTTACGGTGACACTATGACGTCCAGACATATAGACGTATATCCTATCTCGTATAACATCAACGAGAAAACTGTTCCACATATAAAGACAACTAACTACGGGTCTAACGCGTATAGTCACACCGCCTTCGAGAAGAGCATGCTTCGAAAGGCCTTCAACAAAGAGAAGTACTTCAAGTTGATATATTCTATCATAGAGGACTACTATCTAGAAGACTATAAACAAGAAGACAAGTTAGTTATATTTGTCTCTACGGTGGAAGCTGCTACAGACTTGAGCTACTATATACAAGAACTGTTACCTATGAAGATAGTTAACAGGTATTGTGAAGAGGACAGTATGTCTAACTTACTGGAATCTGACATCATAGTCTCAACTATACAGTCAGCCGGAACAGGTGTAGACATTCCTAAACTAAGAGTCGTCATAAACACTGTTAGTATATCCTCTACTCCTACTAACTTACAAGTTGCAGGCAGACTTAGGAAACAACCTGACAGAGACGTTAAGTACTGCTACATCTATTCTAACCAAATACGTAAGCAGATAACTTATCACGAGAAGCGTATGGAGATATTTAAAATCATCTCCGAACGCATAGTGCTACGAAGGGCTAGTGTCGGTATATAGTGTAAGGAGTATGTCTAACAGACAGAAACTTCCGCTATATACCTTTTCTTTTTTGCAATATTCTGATAACTCACTTTTAACTAGGGATTCAAATGAACATAATTTTCGTAGATGGACCAACCGCCTCAGGTAAAGACTATCTAATAGATAACATAGTGCAAGCGTACTGTGAAAAGAATGAGGACGACGTCCCGTCTATACTTAGTTCCACTGACTTCGTTCTAGAAGCTCTCCCGGACCTAAAGAGAAAATATACAGGGTACTCTAACTCTATAGAGGTCATGCAAGACATACTAGAGAAACACATTGACTTCCTGTACGAACTAGCTAAGCAAAAGGACGACGGAGTAGAGTTAGCTATAGTCAACAGGTCTATAGTTTCTGCTCTTGTCTATAATGTAGACACTGCTCTAGAAACAGTAGAAGACGTTAACGACAGAATTATGTTAAAGATGGCTGTAACAGAAACACTTAAAGACTTTAAACGGACTATGTCCAATGTCTTAAAAGACTGCAACATTATTCTAGTCAAACTGTCTCATCCGGGTGACACTTTAGAAGACAAGGTAAACACAGCTATCTCTAGAATCAAGAACAGAAAAGACGGCAAACCGCTGGAGTCTTCTTGGGTGAAACGCCTAGTAGAGTCATATGAAAAAGACTACAGCTACGCCGGACTGTTCGATAAGGTAATCAACACAACAAGCGACGACCACGATTCAATCATCTCCGAGTTGAAACAGACGCAAAACGATTATGCTGACCCTCCTATAGAGAGGCACGAATATGTTCACTGAAGAGAAGCTCAGACAAGATAGTGTTTTCATATCTGCTATAACTAGACTATGTCACGACGAGTTTAGTTCAGGCATTGTCGGTAAATATAAAGAAAAGACTACACCTGACGAGGCTATAAAGAGAGTAGCTAATGGTAAGTACTCTCTTGTAAAATATCTTCCTAAGAGCGGCTACACTCTGTATAAGACATCTGACATAGGTGTAGGTTATATGTCAGACGTTTCCACCGGGGAGTTACTCAGACTACAGACGTCCGGACTAATAGACCCATCAGAACTTATAGTCTTCAAATACAAGCACTGTAACATATTTCCTCAGATGACTTTATCTGAAGATAAACTAAAGTCTTTAGAGACAAACGAGACCTATTTGGTTATAGACGAGAAGGCCTCTTTAGTAGTCACTGTGAACATAGGTAAGATGTTCAGACCTAACCACATGTACTACAGAGAAGACTTACATATGAAGACAGGAACATTACAAGAACTAATTAGGTTACCTGGGTTCAACAGAGTAGAGATACTATGCGCATAAGCAAACGACACCACTGTCTTAAGAGACAGTGGTGTCAGATGTTTTTTTTATTCTTACCTCGATGATATGAAAAGAAACACAGGCACATTAGAAAGACAAATATGGAATACAGGACCATTTTAGCCAAGATTATTTCCCTTATCTACAAGACTAGAATTGTAGGTAACTTAGAGAACGATGACCTAATAAGAACAGTTCTTAACACAATAAAGACAGACTCTCCTGAGTTTAACTTTCTAGGTAAGAACAATCTCAAATCACTTAAAGACACGTGTCTGAATCTACTAGACGAGACTGAGTATATACCTAAGGAAACACTGATACCACAAATGTCTTTAGTCTTAGAAAACGACCCTAAGTTACTTGCAGCAGTTAAAGAGTCTATAGAGCAAGAACTAGATGAAGCGTCTACTAAGCGAGTCATAACTAGTATAGTTAAGACACTCAATAACTTCTACAAAGAAACACTGGCAGTAGATGTTATCAATAAGATAGGTATAGACCTTAAGTTCAACAGAAGCAAGATAGGTAACTTCCAAGAGTACATGCAGAAAGCACTTGCCGAATTAGAGCCTCTTACCTCTATGGTTACGACTGTTAAAGACCCTGCTCTGGTGGGTGAGATGGATTTTGGTAATCCAGATTCGGTAGCAGAAGTGTTTGATGAAATTAAGAGGACTAATAAAGACGATGGTGTTTATAAGTTCGGTTGGCAAGCTCTTAACAAAGCCACTCAAGGCGGACTCAGGAACGAGACTGTAACTATCTCTGCTCTTCAGCATAAATATAAGACAGGGTTTAGTCTAAGTATGTTTATGCAATTGGCTATACATAACTCTCCTATCATGTCTCCTAAGAGAGCAGGTAAGAAACCTCTTCTATTGCGTATTTCATTTGAAGATGACCTTACTAACAACCTACAGTTCATGTATCAGTACCTTAAGGCCAGTGAAGGTAAACCAGTTAGTAAAGAAGACCTAGGTTCTCTTAACAGAGACGAGACTGTGGCTTATGTTCTTAACAAACTAACCGCCACAGGCTTTCATATTAAGATGATGAGGGTAGACCCTAGTAAGTGGTCTTACATCAATATCTTCAACACCATCATAGGTCTAGAAGCACAAGGCTATGCTGTACATGTCCTCATGTTAGACTACCTTGGTATGTTGCCTACCACAGGTTGCACCCAAGGCCCGGCCGGTGTAGACAAGAGAGACTTACTGCGCAGGATGAGGATGTTCACGTCTGCTAGAGATATAGCGTTTATTACACCTTGGCAGATGAGCACAGAAGCTAAGCAAATGCTTCGTAACGGTGTTCCTGAACATCAGCTAGTTAACGAAGTAGCAGAGAAGGGTTACTATGCAGACACTAAACAGTTAGACCAAGAGTCAGACTTAGAGCTGCATATCCATATCTTTACCCATAAGCGCAAGAAGTATCTCTCAGTTAGAAGAGGCAAGCATCGTATACCTACGGTTATTGATGACGAGGATAAATTCTTCATGTTACCTTTCCCTGGGTTGAATATCCCTGTCATGCCTGACTTAGATAAGGAAGACACTTCTTTCACTAAGTTGCCTAAGGGAGACTTCGATGGAGGTTCGGGTAATTCACTAGAGGACATGTTAGCATGACGATTTATTACGCAGGGATAGGTTCCAGGTCTACACCAGAGCGTGTTCTGGACACAATGCTTACGTTATCAACTAAACTTGCTGAAGAAGGTCTTACGCTTCGTTCAGGAGGGGCAGCCGGAGCGGACACGGCATTCGAGAACGGTTGCTCTATAGCTGACGGACGTAAGGAAATATGGTTACCTTATAAAGGTTTTAGAAACAGACATGGTCCGAGCTGTAAAGTATATAACGAAGACCATGAAGACATGGCCTCTATGTTACATCCTGTTTGGAATAGACTACCTAAAGTCGCTCAGAGGTTACACTCTAGAAATGTAGGACAGATATTAGGGGAAAATGTTTTCGACATCTTTCAGTATTCTAAGTTTGTCATCTGTTATACGCCTGACGGAGCTGACCATCATACTCTAGTAACGGCTAAGACAGGAGGCACTGGTACTGCTATTAAGCTAGCTTCTTACAAAGAAATACCAGTCTTTAACCTATATAACTTAGACGCTATATTCAAACTTAATAACTTCCTAAAAACACTATCTATAGACATAACACCAGTCTTTGAACAATGAGGATAAGCAATGATTAACTATCACAATTTACTAGAAGAGATTCTGGTTGACGGAACAGACTTTAAGAACGAGAGGACTAATGACGTATGTAGGACTATTCCGTTTAGCAGCCTTACTTATGACTTGTCTAATGGCTTCCCTCTTCTTAGCAGTAGGAAGATGGCAATTAAAGGTCTAGTAGGAGAACTCTTAGGCTTCTTTAGAGGAGTAACTAACTCTAACGACTTTAAAGCCCTTGGTTGTAACTTCTGGGAGAAGAACGCCAATGAGACTAAGTCATGGCTAGATAACCCTTTCCGTAAAGGAGAAGGCGATCTAGGAGATATCTATTCTAAGATATGGACAGAACATGTCTCTTATAAGCTTATCAAGTATATCAACGAGAACGGCGATATTTCTGAGGAAGCAACTATTCAAGCAGACTATCTAGTAGCTAACGGATACAGGATGGCAGCATCTTGTTCTAGAGGTAAGACTTGGTTATACACCAAGACGACCAACCAACTAGAAGAGGTAGTTAGAAAGATTCTGACAGACCCTTCTGATAGACGTATAGTTCTGTCTGGTTGGGACTTAGGTTCTATGGTCTCACAGGCTTTGCCTGTTTGCCATACGCTCTATAAGTTCATAGTGCAACCTACTACAGGTAAGATACACATGTCTATGTCTCAGAGGTCTACTGATGCTTATCTAGGACTACCTATGAATATAGCTTCATGTGCTCTTCTGTTAGAGATAGTGTGTAGATTAACTGGTTATACTGCCGGTAAGATTAAGCTAGACGTTAATGACGTCCATCTCTATAGCAATCAGATTTCTGCAGCTAGAGAACTAATAACTAGACCTTGTTACGATCTGCCTAAGTTAGTTCTTTCAGATAGAATTAAGAAAGTAGACCTAGACAGCGTTAAAGGTTGTTTCTCTTCTATAGAACCTTCCGATATCTCTGTAGAGAACTATGTTCACGAAGAAGCATTAACAGTACCCATGATGGCTTAACAATATACATATACATAGGGCAATTGCTGCCCTATGTATATGGCTTTTTTTCGATTACATATATAACAACTGACTATAGCTTACATGTGCTACTAGTTACTCTTGACTGTGCCGATATAGTGTAACGGGGAGTTATCTCATCTAAGGAGAACTAACATGACTGCAGCTAAACCTTTCTCGCAAGCCGTGGCTAGCATGACGGCGCAATCTACGACTCTTGCTTATATCTGGGCAACAGCCCAGAGCAAATCAAAGGCAGAGTTGGAAGCAACTCTGCCTGTCATGCAGACAGAGTACAACAGCTCTGTACTAGAACAGGGTATAGTAATCCAGTTCGCCATCGCGGCGACTAAGTACACCCTCTACAAAGAGGACACAGTCCTGAGTGGCTGGACACAATCACGGATGGTCGAGATAGCAAAAAGGTTCGACGGCGTTACCCCGCCTAAAGAACCACAGGCTATCGTTTAACTGAAAAGACACACAGAGGTTACTCCTCTGTGTGTCTATTTCTTTTTTTCTTTTATACGATTATTATACCGCCGTATTGTCCTGTTCCAGGAGTACTAACGGTAACGTCTTGACTAGAAACTGTAAGGTAAGCACTGAGGTTTACTTTAGTTATCTGGCCTTGAGTTATAACCCTAACAACGTCTGTCAGGAATCTGTACATATGTAGATTGACTTCTACAGTAGGAGGAGCTATACACGGGTGTATAGTTACCATATTGGAAGGCATGGCTTTCTTAACCGGATCTAGCGCTAACAAGTCAGCGTAAGGATAAGAGTTAATCAGATTAAGGATAACACCGTCATTGTACTGACTGGTGTATGTAGTCGAAGGTATAGACCCGTCTAACATTCTCTTCAATATCAAAGAAACAGTAGGACTAAATAGATAGTTAGTGTTAGCTACTGGAGACAAGTTATCAAATACAGGTTCTGGATTGATAATGTCATATAGATCAGAGATCTTCTTGTTTATAGCCACATTCTTTTCGTAAGCTTCTTTAGTGTCTAAACCAGTAAGAGTTTTAAGACTTATGAAGTTATCGGACAGAACATACACGGAACCATTAAAGGTGCTAATAGTAGTTCCTGGTATTTGACTTTCTGCATAGGCCATACTGTTTTCTGATATAGTAAAGCCATTGACATATAGTCTAAAGCCTCTATCGTCTCTTATATCGTATTTACCATTAGCCGTGGCTACGCCGTTAGTAATGAAACCAACTATGTCATTCTTGTTAATGTCTTCTCTTGACGTTAAAGCCATGCCGTGACATCTTACATGTATAGTTTGCTCTTCCTTAGTGAAGTCTATATGGCCTTTATTGCATATAGATATAAAAGGAAAATTCATGTCGTAGTCTATGCCTTCGGCCAGAAGTTTACTGTTCATAAACACTTCTACAGTACTATAGAAAGTGTCTAGAGGATAAGTGTTCATGCCCTCTCCTCTGTCTTCTTCTACAGTAAGAGTGAGAGAGAGTACGCCTTCTGACTTATCTAGAACGTAGTCCTTGATATAAGGTTCGTTCATGTAGACTATCTTAACCTTAGTCTCCGGTAGTTCATTTAGAACAACTGTAGTCTCTGTTTTAGTGACTTTGGTTTGATTATCAGTGATGTCTACCCAGTTAGTCAGTCTGTTTATGCCGTTGTATAGAGCAGAAAGAATTCTGTATTCTGAATTAGGTTTAAGAGTTATTGTCTCTTGGTTAGTGTATAGTCTACCGTAGTTATCTGGACATATGCCGTATATAAACTCCAACATACCTGTCTCGGGATGTTGTGCGGTATATACAGGTCCAGACGTAACGCCTCTTGCTATAGACAGGTCAGGACATTCTCCGTAGTGTTCATACACTGTAGAAGGTTCTCTATATAGAATAGGTACGTTGTATGTATTAGTGTTCGAAATTCCGACTACTTTAGGGCTGGCAAGATAGTATCTAACCCCGTTGTAACCCATAGCGTCATAGGCCATCTCTTTAGTTATAGAACCGACACCGTCAGCATTAACTACGTCGAAGTAGTCAGAGTTCTCTAACTTCTCAACTCTCATTTCAGAGATACTGTATCCTGTATTAGACATAACATCTAGTTCTACGGACTGAGGTAGTTTATACAACTCATGCAGTTTAGTACTGTTGAACATCAGCTTTCTGTTCACTGTAGACTTGCGAGTGTAAATCCTTATAGTCTTGTCGTTAATAGAACCACCTATGATGTCACTAAGAGCCTGAGCCGTGTTATTGACATATTCAGAATCAAGAGAGAAGTCCTTGTCGGTCACGTTACGTATAGAGCTAGCGGAATGACTATAGAAGTAAAGTCCTTGTACAAGATACCCGTTCTGGCCTACTATATAGACTTCGATATCGTCGTCAAACTGTATATCGTCTACGATCTTATCTCTGTGGATAAAGTACTTAAGTCTACCTGGATCTTTCTCTGACATAAAGGTTCTAAGAGAACTTATAGGGAAATCCTCTACAGAGATTATAGACTGATCATGAATCATCTCTGCGTAGGAGTAGTCTTCCACATGTAGATTAATGTCCTTAGTATAAAGACCGTTAACGAAGCATATGAAATCACCGCCTCTAGCGCTCTTAGTGTTATTGATGTAGATCTGAGCATTTGCTTTAGCTACGTCGTTTTCAAGTAAACTAGTGTGCACAGTTATACCGTATCTATCGGCTTGTCCGGTAAACGCAGGATCTGTGTAGTAGTTGTTACTATAGACTCTTAAGAACTTAATATCCTCTATCGGAAAAGCGTTTAGGTATTGTTGTTTAGACTCAACGGCTATAACTAGGCCGTCTTCATCTGTTCTACTGTACCATACAGCCGCACTAGGAAACACCTTGCCTTCCTCCGTATAGAGTTGCATGATGTATTCTCTAGCGGTAGAATCTGTAGATACATTATACCAGATGTTCTTGATCCAGTTATTCTTCCTATAAACTAGATTGACCAACACACTAGGAAGATTACCTAATGTAAACACATGGAATCTAGTCGTGTTGTCAGGAAGAGTCTTAACTGTCCCGTATATGTTTAAGGACTTAGTTATAGGCAGGTTATCTTTAGTCACCTTAAGAAGAGTGAAGTTAAACTGTCTATCTTGTCCAGGAGAACAGTACACGTTCTCCATAACTAGTTTCTGTACTTGGTACATATGACTTTACTCCTTGATATTCTCTTTGACGATGTTTGCTAGCGAGTTAAGGAACTCTTGACCTTTACCGCGCTTATCCATTCTTGTAACAGCGGTAGCTATAACTGTCTTATGGAAGTTTCTCATAGTCAAACTAGAATGAACAAGACTTATCCAAGTAGGAGGATGTTCTAAGCTCAAAAGAACTAGGTCTTTACCGTTAGCTCCTACCCAGGTATTAGCAAGAACACTTACAAGAACAGCATAGTCTAAACCCTTAAGTCTAACATTACCAGTTACGTCGTAACAAGCAGAACAGAAACCATCTATAGTAGAGATACCGCCTACTCCGCCTTTGATCTTCTCAAACACTTCTTTAATGATAGAAGGTATAGCGATTTCGTCTTTAGTTCTGATAACTAACTTATCAATGTCTTCTGGTTCATAGTTATCAGAGAACAGAGTGGCATAGTAGATAGTAGCAAGAACTTTAACCTGTAATTGATCGCCAAGGTTAAGACCAAACTTCCTGCCTATGTTCTCAGAGATCCAGTTAGCAAATGCAAAATGAGCAAACTTCAAACCGTACATCTCTGAAGTGTTACCGACATACCACTGAGAAGACAGAACAAACCTCTGGATACTTAGTTTGTACTCTGACTCGTTTCTGATAGTGTAATCATAACCGTCTTCGGACTTATTAACGAATGCTCTTAGATCAAGAGCAGCCCATTTGTTAGCAGTGTTGAAGATAGGGTAAACAAAAGCCGTTACATCCTTTTCTGAGTCTGTTAAGCCGTATAGGATAACAGGGTTAAGAACTATGTCGTTACCTTCGAACGGTTTAATGCTTATCTTCTCCTTACCTTGAACATATGCATAGTCATTGATGATATATTTATTGATATCAGCCATCTGCTGCGAGTTAACAGTAAACTTAGCTGACTTAGATGAATGCGGGTCTCTTAGAATCATTGGTTACACCTTATAGTGGTTAGTTTCAGACAATCAAAAAATGAAAACTAGCTTATAACTTAATGGTCTAAGTGGGCATAGTTATTTTTTAATTCTGTGGTTATCTGTAAAACTATGGTTATTGTGCTATTTGCTAAATAACAATATCTTTCTCTCTCTCTCTCTCTTCTCATTCATATATAGGAGTATAAAATGACGGACATCATTAATGCCGCGCCTATGGTCATCGACCTAGGTATCCAGGATATGTCTAGACGCGTTGTTCCTAGCGCAGGTCTCAACATTCCGCAACACTTACCTCTATTCTACATCTTCTCTGAAAAGGGTCCAGTAGGTAGAACTTATGTAGACTTCGATCAGACCAGCCTGACTCAACTGTACGGCGACTCTACCTTCGATGTCAACGGTAAGTATTTCAATCACCAAACACTCTCTCTGCAAAAGGCAGCCGCTAACGCTAACAACTGCGTAGTGCATCGCCTGACAGGTACAGGCGCTAAAGATGTAGCTAACACTACTCTGTGGCTGGATGTTCTTCCTATGCAGGTCCCTGTATATGAGAAGAACACAGACGGTTCTCTGAAAATGGTTCTGTCAGTTCCTGGTGACGCTAGTTCTCCTCTGGTTCCTGTTCAGGAAATGAACAGCGGTACACCTGTAACTACTGCTGGCTATAAAGTAGCCTGGGTAACTACTACAGAGTCTGTGGCTATCGGTACTTATCAAAGAGGTCTGAAAACTATCAACACGGCAGGTCTGCAGACAGACGGTGCCACTCAGTCTACTCAGTACCCAATCTTTGAATTTGCAGCTAAAGAGATAGGCGAAGCGGGTAACAGACTGGCTACCAGACTGTATCCAGCTAAACAAACAGATATCGCTCCTTTCCCTACAGCCATGCTGTCAGACGGTAAAATGTATCCGTTCTACTTCTCTATGGTTAAAATGGTGGACGCTCTTACAGGTAAGACTTCTCCTGTTCTGAACGGCCTCGGTGGTAGCAACGTTTATTTTACTGCTAAACAAGGCGGTGTTAACCCTGTCACTGGTACTGTTTCTGATCTGACTAAGGTCACTAAAGATCTGTACATTGATCTGACAGATGACATCGCTACAGGTCTGGGGACTGCTTATACATATAGCGGCAACTTGGCTACTGTTCTTGGTTTGTTCTATGACGCAGAGAAAGCTGTAACAGACATCCATCGCGACGCACAGATTAACGCTACAGAAGCTAACCACTTCGCTATCAACTTCTTGGATTTCACTAGCTCTAACGGTTCTCCTTACCAAGCTTTGAAACTAACCACTACTCCTACTAGTTCTTTCTTACCAACTGCTAATACTAACTTGTATCTGAAAAGCGGTTCTGACGGCACTATGGATCTGACTCTGTTGGATACACTGGTTGCAGCCGATATGGCTAACTATCAAGATCCTCTGCACGAGTACAACGACTTGGTTATGCACCCAGAGAGTATCGTATATGACTCTGGTTTCACACTGGACACCAAGAAAACTTTGCTGAAGTTCATCTCTCGTCGTAAAGACACTTTCGTATGCTTGAGCACTTACGCTCACAATGGCGTAGATAACACAGTTGATCTGCAGTACTCTATCGGTACTACTCTTAAAACCGCCGCAGAACTCTATCCAGAGTCGGCTACTTTTGGTACAGGCGTAGCTCGTGCTATTTTGGTCGCTGGTTCAGGCGAACTGATTACAGTGCCTTACGACGGTAGAACACCTGTTCTCTACGAAGTACTCGATAAAGCCTCTAACTACATGGGTGCTAGTAACGGCGCATGGAAGAACGGCTTCTGTTTCGACAAAGCTCCTTTGAGCATCTTGACTCGTCTGAAAAACATCGACGTAACATGGGTGCCTACTTCTACACGTAACAAAATGTGGGAAGCTGGTTTGAACTTTGTTCTGAACTATAAAGTTCGTCAACAGTTCTTCCCTGCTCTGCAAACTGTTTATGATGACGACACTTCTGTTCTGAATAGCTTCTTTACAGCCGTAGCCTGCTCTTACCTGAACAAGGTTCTGCATGCTGCTTGGAGAGAGTTCTCTGGTACTATTTCTCTGACAGAAGCACAGTTGGAAGAACAAGTTAACTCATTTATCTCTGAAGCTGTTAAGGACAAGTTCGACAACAAGTTCGTAGTTATCCCTAACACTAAAGTTACAGAGAAAGATGCTCTGCGTGGTTACTCTTGGACAACTGAAATCCAGATATATGCTAACGGCATGAAAACTGTACAAACAGGTTTCACAAGTGCTTTCCGTATGTCTGATCTTGCTGCGTAATATAAGGTTAGGTGAAGAGAGAAGAGGTCTGGGACAGGAGTGATTGATTACTTTATGTATTCCGTCACTCCTGTGTCGACTTACTCGTCACCCTGTCTTAGTTCTTCTTTTTTTGAATTTGTTATAAGGAATATAAAAATGAGCCGTTTATCCGACGCTATTATGAGCGGTGCATATACACGTGATCTTGATCGCCCTATCGTGGACCTCAAGAACGGCGGCATGCACGGCATGGCACCTAACCTAGTCGAATGGACTAGTAACCAAGCATACGTATCTCGTCCTATGACTTGTATCTTGCTTGAAGCACCTAAGATCTTCAGAGTCATGCCTGATAGTCAGAAGTGGATTTCTTCACTGAAAGCATTGTTCGAACTACACGCTAAGTCTATCGACGGTATGAATGCTGGTTTGAAAGTTGACACCGACGAGCACGCAGTAGGTGGTGCCGGCGAGATGCAACAAGAGTACATCAACGTAACTAGAGAACGCAGCCAACCTAAGTTCTCTTTCGTTGAGAAATACGGTCGTCCTATTCAGACTTTGCTGGATTACTGGATTCGTTACGGTATGATGGACCCTGAGACCAAGTTTGCTCTTCTGAGCACTCTGGGCGCTCAAGGTAACGTTAAAGACTTGTTGGCTGACTGGTATACAGCCACCTGCTTGTTCTACGTTCCAGATCCTCTGCATCAGTCTATCGACAAAGCTTGGATCACTACTAACATGTTCCCTTTGGGCAACGGCGATATTGCAGGCAAACGTGACTTGACTTCTAGTCAGGAAGTACTGAATCTGGATATCGAGTTCTCTGGTATCTCTCAATCAGGTCTGGGTGTTAATCAGTTCGCCACAAGCGTAATGAGAAGCATCAACATCAGAAACGCTGATCCTAACATGAGAGCGCCTTTCATCTCTTCTATCGAGCCCGACGTAGCCGCAGTTAACACTATGGGTTACAAATCTCGCGCTGAAGAAATCGGTCGTAATGCCGTGACTAACATGTCTCGTTAATAGTAACTCTCTAGCACAGATAACTGTGCTAGAGATGTTTGCTTACCTAACTGTAGATATTTTTTGATTAACACTAACTATACCAGAAAGAGGCATATATGGAACTCGTTAAGTTTACAGAGTCCAGGATTAAAGCAACCGGTAAAGCCGGCATCATGACTCCTGATTCAGACGGCTACTATACCGTCACAGTTGGTGCTCTTAACTGTTATAACTCAGCAGGAGAGTACTATACAGCAGAAGGCGCATTGGACTTATTTAAGTCCTCTTCTCAGTTTATGAGACGGATTTCTTCTGGCGCTCTATATGCCGAGGTAGGTCACCCTAAGAAGCCATCAGACATGTCTATGGACGCTTACTATAATCGGGTTATCTCTATCGAAGAGACTAACGTCTGCGCTCACTTTAAAGAGATTACGCTGGACTTTAATTTCGGTAAGAACAATCCAGAGTACGGCAATAAAGACATCATCGCTATCATTGCCAAGGTTAAACCTGCTGGCCCTAAAGCCAATGTAACAGAACTAGCTTTCAACAACCCTAACCAGAACGCTGCCTTTAGTATTCGTGGTCTTACAGAGAACAAAGTAGTCAACGGCAGAACTAACAGAAGACTGTTTAACATTATCACTTTTGACTATGTCACAGAACCTGGTATTAACATTGCTGATAAGCACACTGCGCCTTGCTTGGAGTCTATCTATAGTAAAGTAGTCATGGAGTCACATAACGATGTACATGTTGACATGAACATGCTAAAGCACGCGTTCAGTGACAGAACAAGTCCTTACGCCACAGAGTCCACTAGGTCTCTTAGAGAAGAACTCTTGTCCTCTATGGTTAGCACTGTTCATACTAGCAGATTGTCTAACTGGTAACATAAGCCATCTGTCCGGGAAACCGGATGGATGGATTTTTGATTTTATTTATAAGACATATATAAAAAGTGACTATAGTTGTCTTCTATAGTCGTCTGATATAGTTACCGCGTCGGTGGCAGCAGACTTACATAAGGAGAAAGACATGACATTTATCCCAGTGAAGAACCCATACAGCCCATTTTTCGGAATGACCGAAGAAGACTGCGTGCAGGTCGTACGCAGCGACATTGATATGTTCACCAGACAGATGAACCAATCGGAGGCTATTTGTTTAGCCGCTGTGGAACAGAACGGGTTCGCGATTGAGTTCGTCAAAGAACAGACTCCTGAGATCTGTCTGGCTGCTGTTAAGGAGAACGGATACGCGCTTCGCTACGTCAAAGAACAGACTCCGGAGATCTGTCTTGCCACTGTTAAGAAGAACGGGTACACGCTTCGCTACGTCAAAGACCAGACTGAAGAGATCTGTCTAGAGGCTGTTAAACAGAACGGACACGCGCTTCAGTTCGTTAAAGACCAGACTGAAGAGATCTGTCTAGAGGCTGTTAAACAGAACGGACACGCGCTTCAGTTCGTTAAAGACCAGACTGAAGCCGTGTGTCTTGAAGCCGTGAGACAAAACGGCTATGCGTTAGAACATGTCAGAGAGCAAACAGAGGCCATCTGTAAGGCCGCTATAGCTCAGACCGAAGGAGCCAAGAAGTGTGTGGACGACAAGTTCATCTACATCTTCGTGTAGAGCTAGCTTTCACGTAGCACTAGCTTAATAGGCACAGATGACTTAACAGGTGCATGGCACAGTCGTCTGTCTGAGTTAGTTACCATGTCGAGTAACTACAGACATCCATTTCTTAAAGGAGAATACAAAATGGAAAAAACATTCACAATCAAATATCGCAAAAACAAAAAAGAGTCAGTTGCTCTTTCGGCGCTAGTTGCCGGTATGATCGAGTTGAGTGGAGATAAATACAAGTTCTGTTCAGATGACACACTGTCCGGTGGACAGGTCGGGATAGACTGCGTGCTTGTTACTAACACTACAGAAGCCGGAATTTATCTTAACAAAGTAGAATCCGGTATAGTAAGACTCATGCATGGCCGGTCTGTTCTAGTCCTAATAGGTCTAGCCTATAGCGTCACAAAGTCTTTAGCCGATAACTTTGATTCGGAGACGTTGTTCCAGCCAAAAGAGATCACAGATAGTTCAGATATGTTCTATCTAGTAACGCCAGGAGAAAATATAAACTCTACCATTCTCTATGATAATGTCTTCCTTTCTGGCGTAGTAATGATGTTGTCCAAACTGGACGAGTATCTTTACAAATACGAGGTGGCGAAAAGAGCGCATGAGCAAGAGATCGCGCGGCTTTCTATGGAGGCCATAAAGGAAAGCATAGTCAAAGTGCCCGGTAATGGTACTTTTTACGGTCTAATTGCGAGAGAAAAGCTCGGGCCAAATGACAGAGAATTAGTCACGAAAATTATTAAAGAAGCAGGCGCTGGTGCTATTTTAGTATATTTGGATAGTGATTCTGTACCATGCGCGGTCGTTATGTCAAATGGTCTTAAAATGCTGGAGAAGAGGAGTGCTCTTATTACTGAACTTGTTAAAGCCGCGGACCAGTGTAAGAGACAAGATACAATTAATTCCACGTTAAGAGACAAGGCTATCATTATGGCCATGTACCGTGAAACTGTTAAGTTTCTGGAGTCTTGACGCGTATATACATCTAGAGAGGTTCCCTCTCTAGATGTATCTTTTTTCTTTAACCTAGTTCTATGTGTTTAACAGAACCACTAGTAAAACAAGAGTCATTGTTTATATGCGATATTACAAACACTTGAGAGTGCTTGTCTGACATCGCTATTTGATTGATGATCTGTGTGAACCTCTGTACATGAGCAGAGTCTAAGTTAACGCTGAACTCATCTAGATATAGAGGATAGTCACTAAGACCTAGTAGTTTGTACAGAACACACACAAACGCAAAGTTAATTACTTTACGCATGCCCGCTGACGCTAGAGAGACATCTGCTACTTCTAGCTTGCCTTCTACATCTAGCTTAAACTTATAGTTAAGCGCTTCTGTTTCCATGTCTATGACTTTAAGAGTCATACTGTAATTCCAAAGAGAGTTCAGAGTAGAGTTAACGTTACCTATGATAACATTAAGAAGAGAAGTTATCTTCCTGGCTATGATACCTTTCTTAGGACATAGTTCGTCTAAGATAGCGTTAAGTAGTTTTATGTCTATAGTTATGTCATCCATAGTCTTAGTATATGAGTCTATAGTAGAGTTAACGTAACCTTGAGAAGAGATTTGTCTCTCTAAGTCTATAAGAGATACCTTAGAAGCTCTCAATTCGTCGTCTATGACTGTTATGCAGTTAGAGGCCACGTAGGACAGGTTAGCTTCTTGTAAGTCGTTCTTAGCCGTTTCTATGGCTTTCTCAAGCCTTGCTATTTCTGCGTACACTTTCTTAGCCGTCTCCAACATGCTAAGACTTCTTCTAGATTCTAGTTTACAAGTCTGTAGATTCTGTATGGATTCCAGCAACTCGTCTATAGTTATTTGTGCAGTCTTAGAGTTACTAGTTCCTATTTCTATAAGGACATCAAGCTTCTCTTTAGACATAGCTATCTCCCTAGTCAAAGATGATATTTCGTCATGTAACGACAAGTCCATGTTCAACTTAGATATCTCAGTAACTATAGTCTTAGGCTCGTTGAATATAAGTCCAGCACTATCTAAATGTTCCCAGAAAGAACTAAGTGAGTCTATGGTGGCTTTCTTAACGGATATGTATGTCCTGTAGTTGAAGAAGTACTCATCGTAATCCGTTATAGTTTTACCTATATCATCTAATCTAGACTGCAGGTTTATCTTCTCTGATAAGAGTCTATCTGACTCTTCCATGAGTGACTTTTTCTTTTCCCTGTAGTTGCTAGGTGACCAACTGTGTTCGCAGTTAGGACAGACTATGTCGTCTTCGTGAGAAGCAAGATGACTTAGTTCTGCCCTTACTTGGCCTTCTCTAATAACTATGTCAGATACCCTTTTAGCTAGAGAGTTCTTCTCTGTAGTCAACTTGTCATAGTTAGCCGTGCTATAGTGTCTATCAGAGTTAGTCTTAATAGCATATAGCAGTTCTGGCAATACTGTCTCTGCTCTATATACATCAGACTTTGTTTTCTCATCTGGAGTGTGTTTAAGATAAGTAAGACAGTTTGTTCTGTTGACCAGAGATGTCTCTAGTGTAGATATCCTCTCCTTTAACAGAGAAGAGTCACTGTCGCCTGCTGCCTTTATCTTGTCTAACAGTTTTGTGTTCTTGTCTAAGCTACTGTACATATTCTGCAGAACACTGTCTGCTAAATGTATCTTCATAGACAGAGTTGTTTCTTTTCTGCTTATGTCGTATTCTGGAAACAGTGTAAATACCCCCCAGTATATCCCTTTTAGTTTAGCTAACCTTGTAGTTAACTCGTCTAAGTCAGAAAACCCTTTATACGAATCCTTGTCAGAAGTGTTTTTAACTAGGTGATCCCTCATCCTGAGTAGATCGTCTATGTGTATCTTGCACGACTCTATGGAGTCTTCTATAGTCTTTATAGAGTCTTTAGGTATGAGTTTCTTCTCCTCTGATTGTCTAAGAGAAGCATGTAGAGAAAGAGCTAACTCCTTCTGTTTGAGTTGCTCCTTAGTGGCAGCATGAGAGTCTAATACTGAATCTATGTTGAGATGAGATATAGAGTTAAACAGCTTCTTCCTTGCCAGCAACCCCATGTTAGTAAATGTTTCTTTACCTGTAAGTAGGTCTTGTATGACTTGAGTTATACCGAAACACTTATAAGCTAATTCCTTCTGGGTTGTTACGTTGTTAGAGGCGTTAAGTTCTTCTTCGTTTTTAAGGAAGTTAAAGACCGGAGAAGAACTAGAGAAATCAGAGATTAGTACGTAGTTATCTCCGTTGTGTGAGATGTGTATTTCTTTGTAACCGCCTTTGTAGAACATGTTCTTGTCCGCAGGCATAGGAGTTAGTTCAGATAAAAGAGAACTCTTACCTGTGCCATTCATGCCTGAGATTATAGTTACCTTCTCGTCAAGTCTTTGTTCAAACACGTCAGAATCTGCAAACGGGAAGTATTTGAAGTTAACCAGTTTAATGTAGTTGTAACGCATATTTGTTCCTATCTTTTTGACTCTAAGCATTTGCGAGAGAATAATAATTGACAACTTGTCTGTCTATAGGGTTAAGAATTTTGTGAACACGCCAGACTGTAATGTATTTAAAGGTTTAGGAGCAATAAATGAGTAAGATAGATGTTTATTTTAACGGGAGTAATATCCCAGGTAAGAGTAAGATAGTACTAGGGAGCATGACTCTTCTTGGACCTATAAGTCTTTCTTTATCCGCCACTGATTCTAATCAGATAGTCCCTAAGAGTCAAGTGGACGCTTTAGCTAGCAACTTCACTCCTTCAGAGTTGAATCAGACTGTACCTATGAACGCGTCCGGTCTTCCTGGTTACACAGGGGACTTCTCTAACGCGCCAGGTAGTTCAGTTTTCACTATGAACAATTCCGGTGTCACGCCAGGAACCTATCCTAAAGTGTCGGTTAACGCTAGAGGTATAATTGTAGACGGAGGTCCTCTTACACCAGGAGACCTACCCAATATAGATTGGTCTAAAATAGATCCGTCTACATTGCCGACGACACTAGATGGTTACGGTATAGAAGACGCTGCTTCTTCTACGGCAACCGGAACTAACAAGAACATAATCATGTCAGGTCCTCCGGCGACTAGCACGGAAGTAGCTACTTACAACTATGCTATTTCTGTTCTAGGTAATATACCTGAAGAACAAATAGCGCCAGGCTCTATAATAGCCACGTACAGAAATGAGGCTGTAAGAACGTCAGCTCTAAGAGCCAACGGAGCATTAGTTAGTAAAGCTTCATTTCCTGCACTATATACCGCTATAGGCGATACTTACAATAATCGTAGACTACCGAACCATCTAGGCAATCCGTCTCAACACCAATTCGACGTTAACTATGGATCAGACTCTACCATAGGGCCGTTCGACACACAGGTTATAACTGTTAACGGATCTACGGCTCCTTATCCAGCAGGTATGGTAGGCGACTCTTTTGTAACAGTGTTTAACAATAAAGTATATTGGTTAAGACCTAGGAACAGTGGAACAGATATGCATTCTAACGTAGTGTCTGTAGCCAGCATTGATTCTAACGGAGTTGTCGGTAACTTTGTTGATTCTGCTTCTACTATTCCGTTTGGCATGTATATGGACTATAGCGTCGCGCAGATGTTCCTGTTTAACGGCAGTCTCTATGTGGCAGGTAGATCTACAACAGACGGAACTAACACATATGACTCTATGTTCTATAGTGTCATAGACCCTAGCACAGGCGATCTGGGGGTATGGCAGACAGTCTACCACGCCGCTGCGGACGCTACACCTACGTCAAGACCTAGTTACGAAAGCGTGATCTTCCCTATCGGAGGAAAAATATTTAGACTCATCTTCGATTACACTGAAGGAGACGAAAACGGATTTGTTAGAATCTATATTCTAAACGGGACTAACTGGTCTCTGTACCAGGGTACTACGACGGTTACTAAGGACTTCTTTGTAAGACCTAATGGCACTATGGATAAAGACGCCAATGGACTATATATAAAGAAATGCTGGCCTCTGTTCACTAAAGGCAACATTATCTATATATATAGCAAGTTAGGACAAACTGGTTTGATTAATGACCGAATCCTAGGCATAGAAATAAAAGACAATATCGAACCTCTTAACTCGACCGTACCTAAGTTCAATCTGAGACCAGTGCCATGGGGAATGGGTGATATGAGATCTGTTTCATCCACGAGACCTACGATAGTGCAGACTAACTCTAGGTACTTCTCTTTCTGTAACTATAACACAGATAGAAGTAAAGTGTTCACACTTGGCTCTGACTCAGACGTAAGTTCACCGCAGACAGAAATAATTCCAGGACTGCCTTATGCCCCAGGAACAGTCGCTGCCTTTGTGACTAGCTCTAGACTTTATCTTGTGCCTGGTAAACAGTCAGATCCTACTAAAGCTAAGACTCTTATCTACTGCTCTCTTACAGGCGGCAATAATACGTATCAACAAGAATTGTCTAATTTATACCCAGTAGACGATGTTCCTGATGATAAGTTTAGACTGCCAGACTTGACCCCTGCGTCACATATAGACAACGGGGAACTTACATATTTCATTAAAATCTAAGATACAGGACACATCGCGGATTGGTCGCGATGTGTCTGTGTGCCTATCCTCTAGGAATTTTGTGAACAGTCTAAGATAAAAATAGGAGTTAGTGAAATGGAATTATACACATACGGCAAGAGAACTGAAGCGTCTTTGGCTAAGATTCTTGAGTTTAACGGGCCTTTAGTTTTACACGGCAATCCTTCGTTGCCTTCTCATGCAGCAAACAAGGCATATGTAGATAACGTCTTTAACAGTATAAACTTTGATAAGATAACGTCAGGAACTATACCTGCGTCCCTGATGCCAGCAATAGGAGGCGACTGGGGAACAGGGCCTGTGGTTAACTGGTCTTTATATCTAAAACCAATGCCTGGTCTTGTGCCTGGTGTTTATCCTAAGGTAACGGTTAACTCCAAGGGTCTGGTAACAGTAGGGAGTTTATTAGAAGAGTCAGATATACCTCCTGTACCTTACTCCAAAGTAACAACAGGTAAACCAACCACTCTGGCCGATTTTGGTATAACAGACGCGTTTAGTACAACAGACGATAAGACAGTAACTAACTTCCCTATCAACCAGTGGGAAGACCCTGCTCTAGGTGCTGTATCGGGTAACTCTGTGCTTATTAAGTCAAAGGCAGATCAACTAAAAGCAGCTTCTACTAGTATCTATGCTATAGGTGACATAGTTAGACTTTCTAAAGGAAGTCTTCCTCCCAATCCTTCTTCTTGGTTATCTTGCATAGGTGCGTCTGTTCCTAAAGCAACTTATCCGTCGCTGTACAGCGCTATAGGCGATGAGTTAAACAAATATGACGAAGACATGCACTTTGGTATGCCTTGGACTCACACTAAGAAAGACCTGTTAACAGACACACCTACGGCTTACAATAACTATACTGTAGCCGGCGGAGCAGGTAACGATATGGGCGTGTTTAGGGGAGCGTCTGGAACCATATCTCCGCACGCTATAAAACTACCTATTCCTTTAGTCGAGTTTGCTTCTATTGTCACTAAGAACAAGATCTATATTTTCGGCGGACAGAAGAACGACGGTTACTATACCGATAAGATATGGTCAACTAACGTAGACCAGACTACAGGTGATATAGGTGCTTGGACAGAGTCGTCTGTTAAGATACCTAGCTACGGTAGGAGCTTCTCTGGGGCTGTTTGTATGCATGGTTTTATATTTCTTAAGTCTAAGTTTAACGGTAGACATCCTTCGTTCGGAAACGAAGGATTCTATGCCCACGGCGAAGTATTAAAATGTACAATTGACTCTAACGGGGAAGTTACAGGAATAACAACCGAAACATCCACATTTCACTATAATGAGTCTATGTTCGTGTTAAACGGAAGACTGTGTTTTGCTGGCGGCATTAGTTTCTCAGACCCTGTTATTCGGAGATTAGACTACACTATAAGGTCTCACAAAGTTAAAACAACAGGACTGGTAGAGCCTACTTACGCAGAGATAGCCGTGTTGCCGGTAACAACGTCAGGAACCGCCGCTATTATAACTCCTAATTTTCTAGGAATCAGAACAGAAGATTCTGTTATAGAATACACCACTAAAGGTTTCGTTGAAAGCGTCACTAATTACTGTCTAATTAATTACAATAAAGAACTGTCTGTTCAGAAGGACTACACTAGAAGAGATTTTGACTCCGTTAATGGATACAGAATATATTACGTCACAGGGCCCGGAATAACGTACATATCTGGCGGCGCACAAGATCTAAGACTTACAGGTTGGATTCCTAGCACGGGCGACGGTTCTAAAGCTATAGCGGTCGATTCTAGTAATATACAAGTTAGTAGCCCTAAGTTCTCTAAATCCGGTAACGTGATTATCTCTAAACCAGTTCCTGTGTCTGGTTACTATCCTGTTTATTCTATACAGGACACAGGAGATGTTTTAGTTACAGTTGGCGGCATTGATCCGTCCACACAGATAAGAACTAATAAGATACTTGTTGGTAGAACATATAAGAATGCTACATTGAACGTACCTACGTTCCTTATGCAGAATGAAGCTAATGCTATACTTAACCTTTCCGAGGCGACAAGCGAAATGCAAGTAGTGGCTGTTAAGAACTTTATTTATGCCATGGGTGGAACTACTGCGTCTGGCGTAACTGATAACATTTATGCCATTCCTTATCTAGGAACAACATCTGACTATATGACTGAGATAAGTAAAGTCTTTGGTCCTAACTCTCCTTCAGAGTTCCTTATACCTGATCTGAATAAGAACGGTACAGAGGAATACGACTACTACATAAAGGCTAAATAATAGCGACAGACTAGACACTTCTGGGATTATCCCAGAAGTGTCTATGTGCCTAGGTCTAGGAATTTTATGAACCCCTAAGAAACAACGGAGTATTATAATGGAAATAATTTTAGCTTCGGAGAGACACATATCCAATCTTCCTAAAATAGGATCTGTGACATTTACTTCTCCTTTACTGTTGAACAGTGATCCAACTGAAGACTTTCATGCCGCGACTAAACAATATGTAGACAGCAAGTTCACTGGTCTAGATATATCTCAGTTCACCACTGGTAGACTGCCTTACTCAGTTATGCCTGCTATAACAGGAGACGCCACTTCTCCTCAAGGTGAGTGGGTCATAACGCTAACCAACACAGGTGTAGTACCCGGGACTTATAGTAGATACAAGGTAAACTCCACTGGTCGTATTGTAGAAGGCTCTCAGCTTCGTTCAGAAGACTTACCAGATCTGGACTGGAGTAAGATCATAGCCGGTAAGCCTAACAGTCTAGCAGGTTATGGCGTAAGCAACGCCATAAGAACTGACGCAGACGAGACAGCTATAAGCATCTCCACAGCAGCAACGCCTACTCTGGAATCTCATGCTGCCACACTAGGTTACTTAAAGACTAAACCTAAACCAGAAGCAGGAGAGACAACTGCTATAGGCGAATATAGGTTTGTATCGGACGTGACTGCTTCTAGTCTCTCTGACGACTTCCTAAGAGCAAACGGATCACAAGTAAACATAGATGACTACCAATCTTTGTTTGACCTTGTGGGGCATAGGTTCTCTATAGTTAATGTGACTAAAGGTTTCGGTAGGCCTTGGATGAATGTTGGCGATGTAGTAACGGATCCTCTGTCTGCTCTTTTCACTGAAGAGGCTACTTTGCCTGTGGCTTTAAGTAACCACACCCTAGTCGTTACTAAGAATACCGTTTATGTTATAGGCGGGACTACTGCCGACGGTAACTACACAGAGAAAACTTATTATGCAACTATCTCTGATGGTTCTATAGGTGCTTGGACAGAAGGTCTTTCTTTAGATATTTGCATATCTGAGTCCAGATCTGTGGTAATAGGTAATAAAGTCTACGTCTATCCTTCTTATTCTTCTTCCACTGTAGACAAAGCAGGAACTAAAGGTTTCGCTAATTACATTGTAGTAGGCACATTTAATAGTTCAGGCATAATAACTAGTTGGGATATTTCCTATAAAGAAAAACCCATGCTAAGTCACGTAGGAGCAGAGACTATAGTCTTCGGTAAATGGTTCTTCGTTATGGGCGGAGAAGGCATAGGTGGAGAAGGATTTAACGGACAGACCGCTAAGATATATAGAGCGCCTATCAACGGCGACTATAGTCTAGGTAACTTTGTAGAAGCAGGGACTCTGTCAGAACCAGTTTCTTACGGAAGAGCTATGGTTAATGATAAAGCCGTTACTCTAGTTAGAGCTGTTAATAAGATAGGCGAGAATAGTAGCTATACTAGGTTCTATACCTGTTTCATTTCTACGTCTGACGGTTCTATATCTATGGAGGCGTATGGTAGTTTCGAGAATTATCAGATAAGTCCTGACTACTATAGATCTAAAGGCAGTGTGTTGGTTGTAGCTGATAGAGTATACGACATACCTGGTAAAACAAGTTTAGGTTATGAAGACGTTCCTGTTGGTGATTTCTACACATGCAACATAACATTCAGAGACAGTTCTGTAGGAGATAACGGCGGGATAGTTGGTGCCTACGTTGATACGACATATAACGGAACACATGATAAGTTGTATAACAGTGAACTGCTGTTCACAGGTAGTAAGATATATCTGATAGGCGGTAATTACACTGCTTCAGAAGCTGTAACCGATAAGATATTCTCTGTTCCTATTAGTTCTGCAGACACGGTCACAATGACCCCTGTAACTAACATAGACCATAGTCAATATCACAAACAAGGCACACTGGCGGAAGACGGTAAGTTTCTTCTACCAGATCTAAGTTCACATGAACTACCTAATGGTGACTACTATGTAAGAGCTAAATAACATGTATGCTTCTAACAGGACTTAGATCCTGTTAGAGGTGTTCAATCTATTAACAACATTGCTGACTTTGAAATTCAAGACAGTGGACCTGTTCTACTGGGCTGACGTCGTAAAGGCGCTCACAGACGTCTTCGGAGTACTGTGAGCTCTTGCCCTAGTATACCTATCCCACGTAACGGGTATGCTAGGGTCTACAAGAAACACTGTGGGGTGTGTTTCTTTTTTCTTTTACTGACTAACACATAGCTTGATATAAGACAACACTATAACAAGGACACACATGTTAAATGTATTTTTCAAAGAAGAGAAGGACTACACTTCGCAGTTAAGTCCAGTTAAAAACTATATAGATCAGTTAGCTTACTTCGTTTCTAAACAAAAGAACATACCTCTAGAAGAAGCAAGAACTAGATCTATAGCCTACGTCAAGAAGAACTTTAAAGACCCTGCTATCCGATATTTCGAAAGACAAGAAAACGGAGACAGGGAAGTAAAGGATTCCACTCTTCTCGCTTATCTAACAGAACACATTAAGAATAAGGACGTCATAGCTCCTACTCTTACTACATACATGAACGCTTCTGTTAAAGAATCCATCATAGCTAAGTTTGCTTCTGCTAACGTTAAGAACAGGGCTAAGGCTAAGAAGGAAGGTCAACAAGCTAAAGCAGAAGGCAACCACGAACTAGCAGTAGCTAAGAACAACGAACAAAATAACAAGAAGATATATAACAATGCGTTATCTGGTCTATTTGGTCAAGCAGCTTGTGTTCTCTATAACCAAACAGCACACAATACACTTACGTCCCTTACAAGAACCATAACGAGTATATCTAATGCCTCTAATGAAAGACTCCTCTCTGGTAACAGATACTATCCAAGACCTATAGACTTACTTAACTCTATAGTCTACATATCTACTTACACTAACATAGAAGAGGTTAGAGAAGCAGTAGAGGCGTTTAACCTTAAACTTCCTACTGTGCAAGAAGTAGTAGAAAGTCTTAGAAGGTCTACTGATTTCTATTTCCACGCAGATAGATTCTATAATGAGAAGATAATTCCTTTCTTAGAGAAGTTGGATAAGTACACTCTAGCCAACATAGTCTATTCCGGAGACTTATACCATATACGAGTTCATAACTCTGACTTCATGAGACAAGTAGTCGCAGATATGACTAGAGTCAATGAAACACCTAAAGTTCTAGATGACATAGGCATTATAAAGACTATACCTGAACCTGTCCTATACTTCGCCCACGCTGTTCTTTTTAGTAAGCTTAGTGGATATGGTAAAGACTACGATAAGATGAATAAAGACGGAGTTGCCTCTATGGTATACGAGACGTCTAGAAACATCATGGAAGCAGTCACTAAGTACAGTAAACTATTTAGAGCTTTCTTCATGTCAGCGGCTTTGCCTAACAACAGTTTCAGACTTAACAACATGATACGAAGAGTTGTTCTTCTATCGGACACAGACTCTACTTGTTTCACTGTTGACGAGTGGGTGACCTGGTATAAAGACGGAGAGTTCATAGTTGACAACGAAAGTATAGCATTAGGCGGCTGTCTAGCTTATATAGCTTCCCAAGCCATCGTTAACACACTGGCTAATATATCAAGTAGTATAAATGTGTCCAGAGAGAATCTGTTCGGTCTAGCAATGAAGAACGAGTTTCTGTGGACAGCTCATGCTCCATGTGAAGTCAGTAAACACTACTATGCCTATACTGTTATGCAGGAAGGTAACGTCTTTATGCAACCAGAAATTGAGATTAAAGGTGTTCATCTTAAGAACAGCGCTGTCTCAGTAGACATCATTAAAGACAGTAAGAAACTTATAGAACACATTCTGTCAAGTGTTCATAACAATAAGAAGATATCTCTAACAGAGATAGTCAAGCATATAGTAGATATAGAGAACAGAATTATATCTAGCGTAAGAGCAGGCGAACCAATCTTCTTAAAGAGAAGTAAGATCAAAGATAAAACAGCTTACTCTCAAGATGAATTTAAGTCTCCTTATCAACGACATGTTCTCTGGGAAGAAGTTTTTGCTCCTGTATACGGAAACCTTCCTGTTCCTCCATATGGAGTAGTTAAAGTTCCTACTACTATAACTTCACCGGTAGCTCTTAAAGAGTGGTTAAGTTCTATAGAAGACTTAGAGCTAAGAGACAGACTCTCTAGCTGGTTAGCTAGGTACAGTAAGAAAGATCTACCTACAATTTACCTTAACGAAGACAAAGTAAAGGGCGGAGGGATTCCTAAAGAGATTCTGCCTATCATTAACACAAGACAAATAGTCTTTGACTCAACTATGCAACATAGAATCATATTAGAGACATTAGGTGCTCTAGTTAATCCAGACTTGCTTGTACAAGAACAGTTCGGCAATTTACTATAACTGTATACATATATTATGAAAGAAAAAGTCATTAGGTTCTTATATTTACGAAGTAACCAACAATCATCATCGTGCTTTTTCTTCTTCTCCTCCGTCAATCAGTCCATCTAGTCCTTTTGAGACACAATAGAGGATCTGTTTGACGGAGGGGGAGTTTTTTTTT
>JACCDZ011604199.1_pt1 | contig 32139 bp, 37 predicted proteins | sample 7449551 | NCBI WGS metagenome assembly JACCDZ01 (sample SAMN15323452, study PRJNA562643) | freshwater metagenome | isolation source: river surface water | place: USA:Blue River Watershed | collected 2017-08-18 | reverse complement strand
TGTCTGCCCCTTTACAATCCCCTGCCAATCACTTTTTGGGGGCAAAAACTGATGAGAAAAACCTAGCTCCATGAACACAAGTCTGCTTATGGCATCCATTTGTTCATTCCAATGTTAAAGATAATAAATTACAATTCATACATCCTTCACTCTACGTTCAGGCTTCTTCATTCTAATTTATGTTTATGTAAATATTCATGCTTCATATTTACGGTCTTAATATTCCCAAACCAATTTATTCCGCTATGCTTCATAAAAGTAGATTATTTAGTCGAAAGACCCCTGTCAGGATACATCTGGTTTCGCCAAAACAATCCACTCCCCCTCGGGGGTTGGGGGGAATATCAGGCAAGTCGGAGACTTGAACATCGCAAATTAGAATTAATATTGGATTAAATCAAATTTGCTGTCCTAATAATTATTGATGATAATAATCAAGATCGCTATTTCACTTCGTTCATTCGCTCCGCAGTTTAAAACTTCGCTCCTCGCTCATTTTTAAAAATACTTAACCAAAGATAAATTCGGGGGATGAACCCCCTATATTAAATATTTAAATATTTTAGAGACCAAAAACACATTGACAGTCATATCTAAAACTAGTGTCAATATTCCGTTTAGATAGCGAACTATTCCCTTTAGATAGTCAAAAGTGGCAAAAAAAGGGGGGTTTTTGATGAAAAAATGGCTTATATATTCCGTTTAGATAGCGAACTATTCCCTTTAGATAGTCATATATTGCGTTTAGATAGTTAAAAAACTTGACTATTTATTATTGAAATGTTATAATTAATAAAGATAAAATAGGAGGTGTAATTTGGAGATAATTGATAAAGAAAAAGAAGTAAAATCTTTCACGACTGATCTAATTTCAAGACAGTCAAATGATTTTATTGAAAGTCATCATGCGCAAGAATTTACTACTCAGGAACTAAAAATTATTGAATTTATTATATCACAAACTACTAAAAAAGATATTGATTTAGTTAACAATAGACAAAACAAACTAATAAAAATTACTGTTATGAATTTTTGTAAAATGATTAATGCAACACCTAGTCAAATTTATAGGGATACAAATAAAATTGCTGACAGTCTGCTTAGTAAAAAAATAGATTTTAAATATAAAGATAAGAAAGGGCAGCCAGCATTTCAAAAGAAAAACTTCTTTTCTGGTGTAACTTATGAAAATGGAGAGATTACATTTGAAATCAATAACTTTGTATTACCTTATTTTATTGAAGTAAAAGAAAGATATACTGAAATTAATTTAAAATATTTAATTGCGATGGATTCATCATATGGAATTAAACTTTATAAACTTTTAAAACAGTATTTAAAGATAGGTAAAAGAGAGTTTTTATTATCAGATTTGAAAAAACAATTTGGAATTTCAAATGATCAATATAAACTTTATGCTAATTTTAAAAAAGCTTTAAAAACAGCAGTAAAACACATAAATTTAAGCACTGATATTAGTGTTGAATTTTCTGAAGTAAAAGAACGAAGAACTGTAAAGACTTTAGTCTTTTTAGTTTCTGGTAAAAAATAATATTTTTTATTTATCTGTATAACGCTTTCGGATTTCAGTTCCCACCGTCACCGATAAGATGAGTTTATAATAGGTGGTTTATTTTGTCAAATTTTTTATTAAAATAATTAAAAAAATTTATTGGAGGGGGAAAATATATATGTTTGCCAAAACACATTGGAAAAGTTTTAAAAGTAAGCGCCGTTATCGTGTGACTTATTGTAATCATTGTGAAAGTTTTGTCATGATTTGTCCAAAGTGCAAAAATGGTAGTTGTAATGGTGGAGCTTGTGATTATTGTTTAAAAGATATGTTGTATTTTCAAAATAATTTTAGTCAAGTTTCTCAATTTCTTAGTGATAAAGAGAGAGTTATTTATGAAAAAGCTTTAACAATAAAGTATTTAATTCAACAAAACTCCATTAAAGATAATAAAGGGATACAAAAAATAGATTTTAATCAACTTAGAGAACAAGGAAAATTATCAGAAGACGATTTGGAAACATTCTCAAATTTATTTATAAATTAGAACGGAACAAGAGAATAAATTATTTCAATACTTGATACTAAAATTAAAACAAATCCCAGATACTTAATAAATGAACTAAATTTAATATTGATATTACCCTCTGATAAAAAAGAAAGTAATATCGCAATCATTCCGAATGACAATATTTGAATTAATGGCATATTATTTACTGTAAACTGTTAGAACAACTTTTGAGTGTTCATATTGAACTGTAGGAGAATCATGCGTTGGCTCATAATTCATTTGTGGAGTTATTGTGGAGTTATTTATAAAATAGTCATTAATTTGATTAGCAAGTGCATTATTATTATCAAAAGAGATTATAACCTTTGAAATATTACCAGATTTAGAACTTGCAATCATTTTATCAAGTCTTGATTTATCAAAGGTTTCAAAAAATACTGGATACCAACCACCGACCATAGTAGGATTAGTTGATGCAGAAGTTATGCTAGTTGCATTAGCTAAATTAAATGATGAAACACAAATTGTTGATAAAACAATTGAAAATAATGTTTTTTTCATATAAAGTACTTTCTTTAATTATTAAAAATACATTATAGCATAAAAATTAGAAAAATTGATAAATTATTACAAAAGGATAGAAAATGCAAAAAACTTATGGAGAATTATATTTGAAAAAGAATAAGTTTGTTATTGATAAATTATCACCACATGTTGCTATTAAATTAAAAAACATTTTTTCTAAAATTCCGAAAAATCAAGTTTACCCATTTGTTTTTGATAAAACAATGGAGAATGCAGCCGATTTATTATGGTTTAATTCTCGTTATCCAATGGAAATTACTGCGTCAGATTTAAAAATATTAAAGTCTCTTGACAAAGAACACGTTGCGAAGTTAGATGAATTATATAATATTGAAAAAGATAACAATATTACTTTATTTTCTGATGTAAAGTTGAAAGAAGGTATGGAATTAAGGAATTATCAAAAACAAGCAATTAAAGTCTTAATGAATAAAAAAGTTTTATTATGTGCTGATGATTTAGGACTTGGTAAAACATATACAGGAATTGGATCTTTATTATCCAAGGAAATGTTACCAGCAGTAATTGTAGTTCAAACTCATTTACCAAAACAATGGGATAATAAAATCAAGGAATTTTGTGAATTAAAAACTCATTTAATAGACAAAACAAAGCCTTATCCTTTGCCTGATGCGGATGTATATATTTTTAAATACTCTAATATTTCTGGATGGGTTGATATCTTTAATGAAAAGAAATTTAAAACTGTTGTTTTCGATGAAATTCAAGAATTGAGAGCAGGAACTACAACGATGAAAGGTGGTTCAGCAAGAGTTCTATGTAAGAATGCTGAATATAAACTAGGTTTATCCGCAACTCCAATTTATAATTATGGTGATGAAATCTGGAATATTTATGATATTTTAGAAAAAGATATTCTTGGAGATAGAAATGATTTTTTAAGAGAGTGGTCAGGAGGTTATTCTACAAGCGATAAAAAAGTAATTATTCAAGACCCTAAAGCGTTTGGTGCTTACTTAAGAGATAATTATTTAATGATCAGAAGAACGAAGCATGATGTTAATCAATTTTTAAAGCCTGTTAATAAAGTTGTTCATCAGGTTGGATATGACGAAAAAGCAGTTATTTCTTGTATTGAATTATCAAAAATTCTTGCAATCAAGACTATTGAAGGTGAATTTACAGAGCGAGGTCAAGCAGCAAGAGAATTAGATATTCTAATGAGGCAATATACAGGTGTGTCCAAAGCTAAATATGTCGCCGAGTTTGTGAAAATTTTCTTGTCAAATAACGAACCTGTGATATTAGTGGGTTGGCATAGAGAAGTTTATGATTTATGGTTAAAAGAACTATCTGAATTTAACCCAGTTTTATATACAGGAAGTGAATCAACTAAGGAAAAATTGAATAGTTATAATAAATTTGTAAATGGTGAAAGTAATTTATTAATTTTGTCTCTTAGGTCAGGAGCAGGGATTGATGGATTCCAAAAAAGATGCTCAAATATTATTTTTGGGGAATTAGATTGGTCTCCACAAGTTCATGAGCAAGCAATTGGTAGATTGTACAGAGAAGGTCAAACTGAAAGTGTTATGGCATTTTATTTGGTGAGTGAGTTTGGAAGCGATCCTCTTATGATTGATTTACTAGGAATTAAAGCATCTCAATCAGATAGCATTATTAATCAAACAAATAATATCTTAGCAACTAATTTAGCTGGAGATGAATCACGCTTAAAAATGTTAGCAAATAAAGTATTGGAAAAAAAATAATTTGATATTATTATATTTTTTTAGCTATATACATTATGCCAGTCTAGTAAACTAATCTTTATTTAATATAACTGAAAAATTGAACAACAGAGGCTTTAAATTATAAAAAAGCGCCGTATTATATACAGCGCTTTTTTATGTTTGGCAATGACTGGAGGTATTAATTAAATTAAACGTAAGATAATTCTCTTTTTGAGATTTTATAAATTTTTCAATTGATAATTCTTGATGATGATTGCAAAATTCTTTTAAAAAAGAGATCAATTCAGTAAATTTTTCCTCGTCTAATTTGTATATATCTTTATTGTATATTATTTTAGAGTTATTAACCTCACTGAAAAACAATTTACAATTAAAGTATTTGTTCCTATAAGGATGCATTTCTATTTGTATATAATAAATATCAGCACGATAAACATACTGTTTTTCATAAATAAAATTACAATATTCTTTTTCATAAGGGAAAAATTGGTCAAGATATTGCTTAATTTCATAATCATTTTTAATTAAATTTGAATGAATTGCGTCGGAAAACTTAAGTTTTTTTAGTTCTTTTTTAACTTCTTCATTAAAGTCCTCAATGTTTTTCCTCTCTATTCGTTTATCTTTATAATTAAATGGATTCCACATTTTTATCCTATTTTAAATAATTAACAGTGTCTCAATATTGTATATTCCAGAAGCTTTGCCATTTAAATTATTCAGGGAGAACAATCTGTTTTTGTCATCTTTAAATGTATCATGTCCGCAAACCTGAATAATATCTTCGTATTCATCTTTTAAATACATGTTTCCTTTATTATACCTATCCCAGATTAAATATAAAAAAGTTTGATTTTTTTTATCGGAATCATTGTTTTGTTTAAAATATTTGTTAATATCTTTAACTATTTGATTAAAATTATAATTATCTCTATTTTTATCCTTAAAAGAGTTAAATACATCTAATCTGATTGGAGTATGAGAGAAAAAATAATTGTCAATAATTTTTACCATAACAAAATTTTGTTTAACAACATCCATAAAATCCTTCTTTATTTCTTTTTTATCTTTTTTTGTTAAATTTAAGAAGTCAGATATGCAGGGGCAACAATCTGAATCACGGTTAGATAAAATATTTAAAGCAGCATTATCATGATTTCCATAGGTAATTACTAGTTTATTATTTGTTTTTTTATTTAAAAACTTAATTAATTCTAATTTTAATAGGTCTTCTGAGTTTCTATCTCCAAAAACATCACCTAATAGTATTAATTCATTTGATGATTCATTAAATTTTATTTTCGATAAAATATTTTTAATTTTTTCATCTGAATATCTTTTATATTTTTCCATATCCAACTGGCTTTTTATTGGTTTAATAAAAATGTTAGTTGTAAATTCATTTATAATATCTAAGTAAATTGTTTCGTTGATATTAATAAGATTACAAATAATCATATAATCTAATAATTTAATGAAATTTCCATGTAAATCTCCACAAACTAATTTATCTTTTTCGTTTAATCTATATTGTGGCATTTTTGCAGGAGTGGTAATATAATTTACAGCCTTCATTTTTATCCCTTTTTAATATAATATATTTTGTGTATTATATCATATAACATGTAAAAAGTCAATGAATTATTTGACAATATCTATATTATAACGATAAGATTATTTTTTTAAAAGGATTATATATGTTAACTAATTATTCGATAGTCATTTCGTTGTTTTTTCTAATATATAGTGTTGTAAAATATGGAAAGAAACATTTTTCTGATGGTAATATTTATCTCATTTTTTTTATATATTTTTTATTTAATTCTTTTTTAGCGAGTTCTGATGCATTGTTTATGACTGTTTGTGTTTCTACTATCGTTACATTTATATTTTTAAAATTATTTCCACAAAATAATGTCTTGTTTTTTTGTTTAACAAATAAAATATACATATTATTAATAATTGCTTATGCTTTTGTATCTTGTTTTGTTGGATATGTTACATTAATTCCAAGTAGTTCAATGAGACCGATATTAACTCCAGGTGATATTATTTATGTTTCAAAAATTGAATATAATTTAAATTTACCAATTTCACATAAAATAATTTATAATTATGGCGAGGTAAAACATGGAGAAATTATTACATTTTTAGAACCAGCAAAACCAGATCGCACGCTTATAAAGAGGGTAATTGGTCTACCAAATGACATTATTGAATATAAGAATAAAATTCTAACAATTAATGGTTTATTGGTCAATAAAGCTTTAGTAGAAAGTTATGTTTATGAATTAGATGGTAAAAATGGAAAAGATGTAAATAATTTATTTAGTGAAAAGGGTTATAAAATATTAAATAATCCTTTAAAACCTGTTTATTATTTGGATTTTGTAGAAAATTTTAAAAATAAATCTAATTGTGAATATTTTGAAAGTGGTTTTAAATGTACCGTTCCAACTGGAGAGTATTTTGTGATGGGGGATAATAGGGATAATAGTTTAGATAGTAGATATTGGGGATTTGTGCCAGAGAAAAATATTACAGGCAAGGCAATTTTTTCTATTTTAAACATTTATAATTTGACTTTATCATTTTTCAGAATTTAAATAAACTAACACGCAACAAAATATTGCGTGTTTTTAATATGCATTTTTAATTAGGCATTGTTTTTTCTAAAAATATATTTGATTTTATTTTTCTTGTGATGATATAGTTAAGTCAAATATAAATGGAATGGGGTAATAGATGAATGTAATAAGTTTATTTGCTGGGATCGGTGGGATTTGTCAGGGATTTAAAAATGCTGGATTTAATGTTATATGGGCTAATGAAATTGATAAAAATGCCTGCATTACATACAAAGAAAATCATAAAGAAACTTTATTGGTAAATGATGATATTAATAATATAAATATTGATCATATCCCTGATTGTGATGTATTAACTGCTGGTTTTCCATGTCAAGCTTTTTCAATAGCTGGACATCGAAAAGGTTTTAATGATGATAGGGGAAATTTGTTTTTTAATATCGTTAAAATATTATCAGAAAAAACAAATAAGCCAAAAGTTATTTTTTTAGAAAATGTCAAAAACTTAATAAGTCATGATGAAGGAAGAACATTTAAAATAATTCAGGAAGAATTAATAAATTTAGGATATAAATTACACTATAAAGTTTTAAATACCTATGAATATGGAAATATACCTCAGAATAGAGAGAGAATATTTATTGTAGGTTTTTTAGATGAGAATATGTTTAAAAACTTTATTTTTCCTGAAAAACAACTATTAAAAAGAACTATATCTTCAATGTTGGAAATTTCAAAAGTTGATAATAAATTCTATTATACTGAGAGTAGTCCATACTATGAAGGTTTGATTGAAGCTATCAAAAAAGATAACACTTTATATCAAATAAGAAGAGTATATATTCGAGAAAATAAAAGCAACTTATGTCCAACATTAACAGCGAATATGGGAACTGGCGGACATAATGTTCCGTTGATTAAAGATAGTTTTGGCATTAGAAAATTAACTCCTAGAGAATGTTTTAATTTTCAGGGCTTTAATAAAGATTTTGTTTTTCCCAAATTAGCTAACTCACATCTTTATAAACAAGCTGGTAATTCTGTTTCTGTTACTGTTGTGGAAAAGGTTGCTGAGAAAATCATGGAAGCTTTAACTATCACAAATCGTTAATATTTCCACTGAAAATAGGTAATATATTATTAGCTAGAATAATCTCCTTATATATTGAAAATCTAGGTCTGCGCCCTTGTTCTTGTTGCTGTTTAACTGTTTCTTTTTTATTCGCTTTCAAATTATATATTAGTGATGGATTTATACTAAAGATTTTAAAAAATCCATTTTCAATATTTGATAAATCTAAAAAAACTAATTCGTCAAACTGAGATTTGGGACCGAACGAAGAAAGATCAGGCAAAATGCTACATGCTTTAACCTGAACTCTTGCTGTATTCGTTTTATTATCTTCGGATAATATTTTATTACACCACATTAATTTTGTTAAGTATAATTGTTCTTAATTCTTGGGTTTTAGCATGATTTGGTGTATATTTTTAATTAAACTTGACTAATGGCTAAAATTCATGTTATATTATGGTTAATTCATAAAATATTTATAAGGATTGTTAATGACTCAAAAATTAGTGAATCAAAAAACCAAGTCAAAAAAGAAATTAAATGAAAAAGATGCATTATTTGAAACTCAATCTAATATTGAGCTTTATAATTCATCTGAGCAAAAACTAATTGAAGATCAAATTAGTGATTCCATGTTAAATTATGGTTCATATATTATTGAACAACGCTCAATTCCAAGTGCTATTGATGGTTTAAAGCCTTCTCAACGAAGAGCTATTTATACATTTAAACATATTAAAATGATTGGTAAAAATGTAAAACTTGCTAAAATTTCTGGAAGTTGTATCGCAGAGTTTCATCCACATGGAGATGCTTCTATTAATGATGCTATTGCAAATATGCAACAACCGTGGAAGAATAATTTTCCATTATTTGTAGGGCAAGGAAATTGGGGTAGTATTGCTGGTGATAATCCTGCCGCAGCACGTTATGTTGAGGTTAAGCTTAATAATTTTGTTGATGATCTTCTATTTGAAAACATTCATAAAGGTGTCGTACCTTGGGAAGATAATTACGATGGATCTACACAAGAACCTAAATTATTGCCAGTTAAATTCCCTATCCACTTAATTAATGGTACGTCTGGAATTGCATATTCAATGAGTACATCAATTCCATCATATAATATTAAAGAGTTAGCTCGAATGATGATTTATATGATCGAGAATAAATTTTGGGATAATAGTATCTGGCAAGTAGAAAATCACAAAGAAAATTTATTGAACATTGTTCTTGGTCCAGATTTGCCAACTGGCGCTTCAATTTATATGAAATCTCCAAAAGAAGATTATTTATTTAATAGTTCTTACTCATTTGGAATGAGAGCTGAATATGAAATTAATGAGAAAGACATGAGTATCGTTTTTTCAAATATTCCTATTAATGTTACATCTGAAAAAATTAAAGATGAAATTACTGATTTAGCACTTGATTATAGAATTGAAATGAAAAGTGGAAAAGAAATTAAAGTTCCAAAAGAACCTAATGAAATTTTAAATCTAAAAGCTTCATCTCCTATTATTTTTGAAATTGAAAAAAATAATTCGGCTAAATGTTTCTTAACTTGTTTTTTCAAGTCTGGATCAAATTTAAATACAGAATTAGTTAAAATTTTAACTAAAACCTCGTTAGATATGTCTTTTAATGCTTATCAATTAATGATTAGTGATCATGGGTTGCCAGAAACATATAGTTTATATCAAAATATTAGGTTATTTCTATATTTTAGACGACATGTTGTTTATCAAGCACATTTATATGATATTGAAAAATTAAATGAACAAATTCATTTGTTAGAAGGTTTACAAATTGTTCTAAATGAAAGAGACAAATTTTTTGAAATCGTTTCAAAATCTCTTAATGTTGAACTAGATTTAAGAGAGCACTTTACTTCTCTTTCTGAAAAACAAATGGATTATATTTTAGATATTAAATTAAGTCGTGTCACGCAAAAATATGCTGATTTATTGCCAGTTGAAGTAAATGAGAAGCTCGTAGTTTTGAATGAAAAACTGTCAGCTATTAGTACTAGCGAATCTATTTTTGAATTAATTAAGCAAGATTATATCGATTTATTAGAGAAAAACAAAGATGTAGCTAAATCAAATCGTAGAAGTACAATATTAGATTCTGTCACTAAGTTATCATTTGAAGATACGATTGATGATCAAAGTATTATTCTTATGTTAATGAATGATGATACTGTCGGTTATATTGAAAAGAATAAATTTGAAGCACGTAATCGTGGAAGTAAATTAAAAAATAGTAAAATCAACCAAAGTGGATTTGATATTAATGTTAAAACAATTTATGATGGTAATATTAAAGATGAATGTTTCTTTATTACTAATAAGGGACGAATTTTCAAAGAGGTTTTATGGAATTTCTCTAAAAAATTCTTAAATATTCGTAATTATTTTAATTTAATGAGCGATGAAGATGTTATTAAAGTAATTAAATTTGATGAAGAAAACAATGAAAGTCAGAACTTAATTCTTATTTCGAATTTAATGATTAAAAATATTAAATTATCTTTGTTTGATAACGTTTCAACAAAATCTGGTAAATATGCCATTTCACTTCAAGATGGAGATGTTTTAACAAATGTTTTAATTCATGATCCTCGTGTAAATGAAATTTTATTTGTTCTTAGTACAGATGGAAAAGTTTTAAAATTTAATAAAGATCAAGTTAAAGAAACCAAAAGCGGTCAATCAATTGGTACTCGCATTATGAATAAAAAATGTACTGTATTGGATGCTTTCTTAATTGGTGTTGAAGAGCAAGATAAACATGATTTATTATTGATTAGTAGCAATGGGAGAGGAAAAAAAGTTTCTTTAGTTGATATTCTTGAAAAAGAAATTAAACAATCTCCACTGATTCTATTTTCAAATGATGAAAGAAATGGCACGTTAATTAAAGGTCTTATTCTTGATTCAGATCAAACAAATGAGGTGGTTTTAATTTCTGAATCTGGCGATTTATCAATTATTAAGATTGATGAAGACTTAAGAAACGTTTCCCGTCAGGCAAAGGGAAGTATTATGTTAATTAAAAATGACAATGAGGAAAAGATTGTTTATGCCACAAAGAATACTGTTTTAGAAAATAGTTCTGATGATTTTAGTGATGACGCTGAATTCCTTGCAGAAGAAGATGATGAAACACAAGAAAATAAAATTGTTTAAAGGGATTATATATGACAGATAATTTATCAATGAAAAATGAATATAGTGCAAATGATATTAAAGAATTAAAATTTCCTGATACTGTTCGAGAAAAAGTTGGAATGTATCTAGGTGATGGTGGTCAAGGTGGATTTTTCCATACTTTGACTGAAATTTTAGATAACTCTATTGATGAGTTTGTTGCTGGTTATGGAAATAAAATTGAGATTTCTATTGACAGCAAAACAAATCGTTGTTCTATTCGAGATTATGGTCGAGGAATTCCTTTTGATAATAATAGTGAAAATGTTAGTGCTTTGGTTTTAGCAATGACTACATTACATGCTGGTGGTAAACATCGTAAACCTGATGGAAAGTCAAGTTATAAGTATTCTTCTGGGATTAATGGAGTGGGAGCATCAGTTGTTAATGGAGTTTCTAATTATTTTCATGTAAAATCTTATCGTGAAAACCGTGTTGCTGAGATCACTTGGAAACATGGGCGTATTGCTGAAGAGCTTAAAATTTCTGAAAATATTGAAAAGCAAAAAAACGGAACATATGTAGAGTGGATTCCAAGTGTAAAAACAGATGAATTTGATCATTTTAATGTATTTGAAGCGGATTGTTTATTTACAAAAGAAGATGTTTTAAATAAATTACAATATTTAACCTATTTAAATATTGGTTTGGAAATTTTATTGAGTTTCGATGGAGAACAAATTTATTTTGAAAAACAGGAGAATGTTTCTAATATTTTAAAAATTAATAATCAAAAATTAGTTTTAGAAGAAACTCCTACATTTAAAGAAGAATTTGCATTATTATTAGATAAAACAACTAGTAATAGAAAAACAGTTTCAATTTCTGAATATGGTGAAATGTCTGATTCAGAGAAAAATAAATATGAAGTAAAAACATCTTTGATTGAATTTGCGTTTAATTTTTGCACAAATGCAAATCCTTTGCAACTAAATTTTGCGAATGGGGTTAAAATTAGTGGTGGTAAACCTGATATTGCATTAAAAGGTCAAATGAAATCTGTTTTTAATCAATATTTGCAAGAACAAGGTAAAAAGATATATTTCGAGCAGGAAGATCTGTTTGGAAATATGACATTTATGTTAAGTGTTAAGATTAATAATCCAAGTTTTGCTGGTCAAACAAAAGATAAACTAAATAATCCTGAATCAAGTGTTATCACAACTTATTTTATGAAAAAATATTTAAATTATTGGATTAATCGAGTTGATAAGAAAGAGTTTGATTTTGTGGTTAAAATTTTAGAAACTGCTCAGAAAGCTCGTGAAAGTTCGAAAAAAATTCTTGGGGAAGCATTAAAATCAATTTCATCGTTAAAAGAAAATGAGATTTTAAAAAACAAAGGAAAATTAGAAGATTGTTTTTCAAATGATCCAACAAAAAACGAATTATATATCGTTGAGGGGGATTCTGCTTCGGGTGGAATTAGACAGTCAAGAAGCCCTAAATATCAAGCTTTCATTCCATTAAAAGGAAAACCTTTAAATGTAATTAAAAAAGCAAACCAATCGAAGGTATTTAAAAATGATGAGATTAAGTCCTTGGCTTATGCTCTTGGTGGAATTGGTGATGATTTTTCAATTGAAAAATTAAAGTACCATAAAATTATTGTTTTATCGGATGCAGATTTAGACGGTTATCATATTTCTGCTTTAATGTTAACGTTCTTTTATCATTTTTATGTAGATTTAATTAAACAAGGATTTATCTATATTGCATTAGCACCATTATTTAAAATTGTTTATAGTGAAACTAAATATGATTGGGCGTGGAACGAAGCAGATTTAAAAGAAAAATTGGCTATTAAACCTTGCGACAACATTATTCGTAATAAAGGATTAGGAGAGATGAATCCTGAAGATTTATTTGAAACAACTCTTAACCCTGTAAATCGCAGATTTATTCAGGTTAGAATTGAGGATTTTGATGCAACAGAAAAAGATGTTAATGTTTTCATGAATGATCATAAAGAAGGAAAAGTTGCTTTAAAAAATATTATTAAAAACTATTATCAAGATAATAAAGATTTAAAAAATGTTATTAATTTAACTTATCCATCATAAAAAAGCCCCTATATGGGGTTTTTTAATAATAAATTTGACTTTTAAAAGATATATGTGCTATAATTATAAAAATCAAAAGATAGACTTTTGATAGCAAAACTTTAAAACGGAGTGTTTTATGTTAAACAAAACTTATATTCTAATTTCACGTGCTCAACCTTGGCATAATGGTCATCAAGAAATCTCTAAATATGCACTTAGCAAATCAGATACACTTTTAATTTTAGTAGGATCAATTAATAAAGCTCGTGATGTAAAAAATCCTTTTACATTTGATGAGAGAAAATCAATGATTGAAAAATCTGTTCAGCCTATCTTAGATGAATATTTATCTAAGGGGATTGAAAAGAAATTAATTATTTTAGGTGTAGAAGATAATTTATATAACAATAACAAATGGTTATTTCAAGTTCAGCAATTAATCGAAAAAAATATCAATCCAAATCATTCCGTTTATCTAACTGGTTATGAAAAAGACTCTAGCTCATCATATTTGAAGTATTTTCCTCAATGGAAAAAAGATTTCTATTCTCAACATTTTAATTTAGTAAATGCAACTGATATTAGAGCAGATTTTTTTGAGTCCGATTATCAATTATTTGATAAAACAAAATTTGAATTTACAATTCCAGAGCCTTGTATTGAATTTTTATTTAAGTTTACTCGTGTTAATAAAGGTAAAGAATATTTAAATTTAAAAGAAGAATACAAATTTATCTTAAAATATCGAAAACAGTTTGAAAATCTTAAATATAAAATACCATTTTTAACTGGTGATGCAATCACTGTTTGTTGTGGACATGTTTTATTAGTTCAAAGACGCTCATATCCAGGCAAGGGTTTATTGGCAATTCCTGGTGGATTTGTTGATTCTGATAAAGACTTAGATCAAGTATCAACAGCAATTAGAGAATTAAAAGAAGAAACTAAAATTAAAGTTCCAGATGGTTTAATTAAAGGGTCAATTAAAAAAGTTAGTGATTTTTCAGACCCCTCTCGAAGTTTAAGATGGAGAATATTTACTAAAGCCATTTTAATTCAATTGCCAGACCAAGACGAATTACCAAAAGTTAAGGGAGCGGATGATGCTCAAAAAGCCTTTTGGATGCCGATTAATGAAATTGTCAAACATCAAAACCAATTTTTTGAAGATCATTATAATATCATTACTACGATGTTATCCATCTAATTTTATTGTTAAGAGATATACTTTTAACAACCAATAATTTTTAAACGGAGTGTTTAATATGAAAAAATCTTATAGTCCACTTAATCGAAATATCATTCTTGATACAGATTCTTATAAAAATGATCATGGCATTATGTTGCCACCAAATACCTTAAAAATGTTTAGTATTATTAATTTTAGAAAACCTAATAAATTTACGTCGTTCACTAAGTTTTTTGGATTACAATATGTTTTAAAGAATTATTTATCTGAGCAATTAACTATTGAAATGATTAATGAAGCAGAAATTGAAATTACAGAACAGGGTTATAAATTTAATAGAGCACGTTGGGAATATATTTTAAAAAAACATAATGGTTATTTACCATTAATTATAAAAGCTGTTCCAGAGGGAATGATTTTACCTGTTGGTGTTCCTGTTATTAGTGTTGAAAATACTGATGATAATTGTGCTTGGCTTGTATCTTACATTGAACCAATGCTTCAACGTCCAATTTGGAAAATGACTACTGTTGCAAGTATTTCATATAATATTTATCAATATTTAGATGAGGTTATGTTACGTCATTCTGGTAAAAAAGGGTTAGTTAATTATCATCTTCATAATTTTGGTTCTCGTGGAGCTGATAGTTATGATGCAGATATTATGTCAGGAATGGCACATGCATCATCTGGATTTTTAGGTTCAGATAGTTTACAAACAAATAGAAATATTAAGCATTTTTATAATACAGATAAATCTTATATGTCTTCTGTAACTGCTTCTGAGCATAGTGTTATGTGTGCAAATTCAGACGCTGAAAATAGAGATGATTTTAAAGCAGTTTCTAATATGATAGATCTTCTTGAATATAAGATTGAAAATAAAATTGGATTGCCTATTGTTAGTATTGTTGGTGATACATATGATATATATCGTATGGCTGAAGAGTATTTAGGAACAAGATTAAAACATAAAATAGAAGCTCTTGGAGAATTAGGTGGAAGAATTGTTTGTCGTCCTGATTCTGGTGATCCAGAGGTGGTTTGTATCGAAATTATTGAAATTTTGATGGAGAAATTTGGTTATTCATTAAATGATATGGGTATGAAAGTTTTACCAAATTATATTCGTGTATTGCAAGGTGATGGTATTAACCAAAATTCTATTAGAAAAATTGTGAAAAACCTTGAAGACAAAAATTTTAGTTTGGAGAATTTATTATTCGGAATGGGGGGCGGTTTAACTCATGAAGCAGGAAGAGATGAATTTTCATGCGCCATGAAAGCAACTGGAGTTTTTTATGATAATAAATGGCATGATTTATTTAAAGATCCTATTACAGATATTGCAAAACGTTCTCCAAAGGGTAAAGTTACGACATATATTAATAAAAACAAAGAGATTTTCTATGAAAGAGTTGAATTAAAAGATTATAGCCCTGATTTGATAGATTTAATGGATGTAGTTTTTAAAAATGGGGAAATAGTTAAAGAGTTTACTTTTGATGAAATTTTAAAGTACAATATCTCAGTAGCTCAGTAGGATTATAATTTTAATAAAAAGGCTATATGGTTAGCCTTTTTTATATAATAGGAGTAAAATATGCAATCAAATTTAAACGGAGTATTTAAAAAATTAGGTGTAATGTTATTAGTATCATTAACTGTAATTTATTTTTGGGGACAGGTTTTATTTCCATTTATTCTGGCATTTTTAACAGCATATTTATTTGAGCCATTTGTTTTAAAGGTTCATCGAAAATATAAAATAAAAAGAGCTTTAATTGCGGGATTTATTTCATTATTGTTTCTTGTTGCTGTTATATTAGTTATTGTCTTTGTAATCCCAGGAATGTTTTTTGAATTTAATTTAATTATTGGTAAAATTCCCAGTATTATTAATTATATAAATAATGATCTAATTTCTTATGTAAATTTACATTTTCATACTAAATTGTCGGAAGATTTAATTTTTTTAGATCAAAACTCCTACTCTTACAAAGAATTATTAAAAACTCACCCTCAAATAATTCAAAAAGTAACTCTTAGCAGTCTTCATATTTTTGAAAAAGTTATTTTTATATTTTTATTCCCTATTGTGTTATTTTTCTCAATTAGGAATTATGAAATTTTAATAACCTATTTCTCTAAATTATTTTCTCATGAGCAAAAACAATTTTTAAAGCCGATTATTTCTGATGTTTTATTATCTTTATCAAAATATATTAGAGGTCAATCAATTGTAATTGCAATAATGACGGTTTACTATGTAACAATGACCTTAATTTTTCATGGTTCATTCTTTATTGGGTTAATTAGTGGCTTGCTTCTTTTTGTCCCTTGGTTAGGAATTTTAACTGGGATTGTATTATCTTTTATTTATTCAATTAGTGGTACTGGTGATTTAACAATTACATCAATAATGATTATTTATGGATGTGGATATTTACTTGAACATTGGTTGGTTTTACCTTATTTTATTGGTAATAGTTTAGGTATTCACCCAATTATAATTATTCTTTGTATTTTAGTGTTAGGATATTCTTTTGGTATTATTGGAATTGTACTCTCATTGCCATTAACTGCAATAATATCTGTTTTAGTAAAACATTCTTATAATTTATATGTGAATTCTGTTGAACATAAAAAATAATTTGACAAGCTGAATAATTAAATGATATAATTATTCTATCAATTGCCCAGTTCAGGCTTAAAATCTAGTCAATGACTTTAATGTTATACGAAATTTCAAGCGCACCAACTGGGTTTTTCTATTTTTTATTTTTGTATGTTATAATTACAAAATATTTCAAATGGAGTCAAAATGAATAAAAAAAATAAAAACAAAATAACAAACGAGAGAATGGATTTTATGGATATGATAGAGTTTTGCCATGAAAACATTAATTTATCTCAAAAAATTGAATTAGCTGATTTAATTAAAGAGGAAATATCTAAAGATGAAAAGATTTACGATATTGAAGTAGGCATTGAATTTGATAGAGATCGGATTTTAGATAAAATTGATGAGTTAAAAAATTCTAAACACCCCGATAAAATACAAATTTCAATTTTTGAAAAAGAAGTATGCACTTATAATATTGAATTAGATAAGCTTAAATTGGAAAGAAAAGTTAAAAAATCTAATATTTTAGAATTAAAAGAGTTATCAAACGATATTAATGACATTGAAGAATTCTCGGAAATGATGAAAGAATATTATAAAATTCAGCAAATTATTAGTGAAGAGCATAATTTAGAGCAAAAGATAAGGACATCCGATTATAGCAGTCTTGAGGGCATTGAAAATAGATTAAGTCAATTAAATACTAACTTTATAGCATCAGGTGTGAAACAACAACAAATTGGAAGTTCTAAAGAAGTTAATAATAATTTTAAATCTACTAAAAACAATTCTGTTAAAAAAAATAAAAATGAATTTATTGCTGGAATTAAAGCGGTAAAATCTTTCACCAAGCGCATTGCTTCTGGATTAATTGATGAAGTATATGATAAATTTAATGAAATAAGTAATATTGAGAAAAATTTAATTAATAAATCTAATGTTTTTAAGCAAAAATCAATTGATAAAAAAGATAGAAAAAATTATGATCCTCATATGGATGTTCCTGAAATAGATTATAAATTATAAGAAAAAGCTCTATTCGAGCTTTTTCTATTATTCATTCTTATTGATAACTCCAAGTATTCTTAGAAGGCTAAGAAATAGATTAATAATGTCAAGATATAATCCCGATATAATCCCAAAATAGGCATAATAGGGCTTTCATTAATATTTTCAGTTAATTTTTTTGTATCATACATAATATATGCACTAAACAATATTGCTGATAAACTAGAATAAATTAGTATTAAAATTGTTGAATGAAAAAATAGAAGTAATGTTCCAGATATAATAATTACTATTAAACCAATAAATAAAAATTCTCCAAGTTTATTAGAATCCTTTACAAATTTACTTAAAAAAGACATACCTACAAATAAAATAAATGTCATTATTGCGGTTTGCATTACAATACTTTCTCCATTTTGAATTTTTGTATAATGTTCTATAATGGGTGAAATTGATAAACCTGACAGTAAAGTAAAGGTTAATAAGAAAACATATCCCAAATGATTATCTTTAAATTTTGACATTAAAAATATAAGAATAAAACTAATAAGAACATATCCTATTAAAAGACATAACATATTTTCTAGTATTTCAGGATGATTGTTTAAAGCTGGAACTCCAATTAAAACCCCTATAATAGTTGGTATAAAACTAGTTGCAAGTAATAAATATACCTTTGATAAATAATTTTGTTTCTTTTTTTCAATTTCTTTGTTCATTCTATGCTCCAATTAAAAAATATACTGAAATAATAACAGTATATTTTATATTTTGTCAAATTAATTATTTCTATCAAATTGCTCATAGGTTCTTTGTCCTTTTGTGCTTCTATGCCAAGGCTTATCATTGCATCTTGTAAAGTATCCTTGTGCTAGATAGAATTTTTTATATCCTAAATGACGTATTGCCATTTCAACCCAGTATGGATTTTTAGCTGCTAAGAACTTTCCAGCAAGAATAAGAATAAAATAGTTAATTACTAAAATTGCAGCGATTGTTCCATTAATATTAGGTCCTACTAAAATTAATGCAAATAAGAATGGTAGTGATATAAATTTTAAATAGTATTTTTCACAACCTAAAAATAAAATTTTTTGAGTTAATGCCTTACTAATAAAAAATTCATTTAATGGGACATCTCTACTTTCCATTGCTTTCTCCTTTTAACCTTATATTAAACTGTTACCATACTAATAAATCCTGCTGCTATCTTTAATATACCCAATCCTGCTACTAATTTTGCAGCCGATTTTATTATATTCTCATTGTGATTAAAAAACAAATGAATAATCATCATCCCTACTGCAAAAATAAATCCCATTTTAACCATCCAATTAATATTAGCTGCAACAATTTTTAAATAATTATTGACATTTGGCATGGATGCAATAGTCGATAGACTCGCACCCTCTGTAACGGTAACACTATTATTATCTGCCCAAGCAATTGATGATATAAAGTTTAGTCCAATTAAGTATTTAAGTTTTTTTAACATTTAGTTACCTTTTTACATTGATAGTGATATATATGCGAGAGCTACTATTCCCAAAACCGCAAATAATTTAGCAAATATTTTTAACGAATTTTCTGAATTAAAATATAATGTAAAAACTGCTGTAGCTATCATGGCAACTGATAAAGTATAAGCAACTACTTTCATGTTAACAACTTTAGCTGCAATTGGATCTAATTTAGAAGACCCAGCTCCGCTTATTATTGCTGTATTACTTGTTTTCAATCCTAATAAACCATCAGCATATGCAAATTTATAACTAATTGCAGTTAAAAATAATAGGAATCTCTTCCATTTTTTCATTATAGCATCGATTCGATCATATTAAATCCAAACCACCCTGGAACTGAAAAAGCTAATGCTAAAATACAAATTACCCCAACTCCTTTTGCAACGTTTTTTAAAATTGTATCTTGTACGTTATTAAATAACATAAATCCAATAGCAATTAATCCAAGAGCAGAAGCCGCCCATAATCCATAAGAAAGGTATGTTAATGCAGTTGTAATACCGCCAGTTGCATTTCCAGAAACTCCAGCCATTGAAGTTGTTTGACCTGTTGGCATGGAATTTTGAGTCAATGCAAAAGCTACCGAACCATACATCATAGATGCGCTAAAAATCATTCCTTTAGTTAACTTATTCAAAAGTTTTCTCATATTTTCATCCTTAAAAATTAATAAACACACACAAACCAAACCAAGTTGGCACAGAAAATGCTAAAGTAAGAAGAGATAATAATGCTACTAATCTTGTTACATGTTTTAACATAGTATCTTGTATATTGTGAAACAACATAAATCCAATAGAAATAATTGCTATAACTGACGCAGCATACATTGCATATGTTAAGTAATTTGTTCCATCTTTAATAGCTGCCCCAACAGTTCCAGATATCGATGTATTATTTAGTGCAAAAGCGTAATTTAAAAATACACTTAATATACTAAAGAATATTACTAGTTTTTTTTTCATAGTTATTTATTATTAATTAAATTAGTAATATTTGTCATTCCAGAAGATGATTCATTTGAAGGAGATATAATTGTTGTTGAACTTTCAGTTATTTTATTTTCTGTATTCGTAGGTTGTATAGTAGGAGCAATATATATAGGTTTTAAAACTTTATCTAAAGGTTTAAATCTAATGTAAACCCCAACTTTTGCCTGATTTGCTTTATCTGCATAACCAATTAATTCAGATTTAATTCCATCTTTTGCCAACATATCCCCTAAGTTTTGTGAGAATTTTTTGGCATTAATATCATTGAACCTAATAACTGCAACAGCACTTGGGTTTTGTCTTGCTACCATTAATATTGATTGATATCGAGCATCATATGTAGATAAATTCTGATCTGCAACATAATTAAAATTAATTTGTTGTGTATATCCACCGATTATGGCTGGATTTTCTTGTTTAGGCAATTCATTTACTGTTGATGCACATCCTGTGATGAACAAAGCAATTCCCAATCCACCAATTATACTCATTTTTTTGTAGTTCATTATATACCTCTTCTATACTTTTGATAAGTATAGCAGTAAATGAAAAAAAAGCAAATATCATTGAAAAAAACTTGATTTTTATTTTTAAACATGATATTATTATTCATATTTATTAATTCTCCAATTTTGAAAAAAGGAAATCATGGTTGCCAAAACATCTGTCGAAAGATATTATTCGATAAAAATAAAAAGAAACGATCCTATTAGTAAAAAATTAGAAAAGATAGTTAATAAATATAATGTTTCTATAAATGCGGCATTTAAAATATATCTAACTGATTTGGAGCTAAAAAACAATCATTCTTCAAACTTAATTGAAAATGAAAATATTTCGATTGTATCTAAAAATAATAATACGATAGTTAATCCTGAAAAATTAGTAAAAATACAAGATTTACAGGCTAATAATGAAAATTATACGACTCATTCAAGTAGCGAAGAAACAAAAATAGAAAGTCCTTCAGTTTCTCCATCAATACCTGTTATTAAAAATGACATTATTGATAGCGCAAATAAACCTACATCGGATGTTACTATTGATAATTCCGCAACTGACACTAATTCTAAGAGAAGTCAATTCCGTAGAATGATGATATAGTTAGCCGATAAAAACATTTGACAAAGAAAAATAAAAGTGTTAAAATTTAACTTTATTTAAATAAGGAACAAATATATTATGACAAATAACAATATTAAAAAAACAGTATATGTTGGATTAGATGATGGTCATTATGGAAGTAAGATCTCTTGGCGTGAACAGGGAAAAGAGACAAAATATTTTTCAATCCCTTCTCGAATTGCATTTGGAGAAGTTAATCTTGCAAATGGATTACATGGTCAAGATAGTAATTTAAGTAATATTTATTCTTATGAGGGAATTAAATATACCGTAATTGATGAAAATGATAAATCTATGCATCCTGACATTATTGATTTAAGAAATGTTGAATATCCTAAAAGTATTGAGAACGTAATTCTTATGCTCCATACTTTGAAAAAAGCAGGAATTGACGATACGTATAATGTTAAACTGGTAACAGGATTACCATTTAGAGATTATTTCTCTTCAAAAGGTAGTAAAAATGAAGAATTGATTAATGAGAAAATTAAAAACTTTGAACGTTATAAAAGTATTCAATGTGAAGATCCTTCTGTAAAACTTCCAACTATTATTTCTCACCATGTTCTATCTGAGGGAACTGGAGCATATTTAAACATCGTTATGGATTGGAATGGAGATGATTTAGATAATAAAGTTTCTCGGGAATTAGATGATAACCCTGTCTCTTTTGCAGATATTGGTGGGAAAACGACTGACATTGTGACTTTTACTCAAGGTGGTAAAACCATGATGATTAATATGAGTAATACTGTTGAAATTGGGGTTTTAGATTTACATGACGCTATTAAAAATGATATTCGTCAAGAGTTTAATTTAAAAAATATCGTTCCATCTAAAATTGAACAAGCATTGATTACTAAAAAGTATAGTGCAAAAGGTCAAGAATTTGATGTGTCAGAGATTATTAACCGAAATAAAACGACTTTTGCATTAAAATTAAAAAATGATATTCGTAAAATTTTAAAATCTGCTGAAAATATTGGGATTATTGTTTTCGTAGGTGGCGGAAGTATTTTAATTCAAGAAGAATTAAAAAATTTATACAGCAATTGCTTATTTATTGAAAATGCAGAGTTTTCTAATTCGTTTGGCTTCTTAAAAGGTGCTATTCATATATTTGATTGATTTAATATTGCTCTTTATTGAGCAATTTATTGTTTTTATAGGTGGTAAAACATGAATGAAAAAATTAATTTTAAAAAAATTAAAATTTTAGGTGAAAGGAATGTTGATTTATTATTGGATTTTGAATCAACTAGATTAGTTAATGGTGATTCATGCGAATATGAGGAAAAATTAGAGGTTCAGTTGAGTACAGATAAATCAAGTCTATTGAGGATTTTTAAAGATTATTGGTCTGAGACTAATAAACTCAATTTGTTAGATAATTATTCAAATGATTTCGATAAATTTATTAGTTCTGGAAAGGTTTTGGGTTTTGATTTTGATGATTTAATATCAGATATTATGATTCAAATGCACACCTATCTAATAAACTTACATAAATACTCTGCAATTGAGATTGTTTCAACATTAAATGATTTTTTGTCTTTTGTTTTGTTGGAAGAAACACTAAAATTTATTTGGGAAAAAATATGTTTTTCAATTAAAGATGATGATACGATTATTGAATATGCGGATTACATCTTTGATGATTCTTTTTATGATGAAATCTATTCAAAATATCTTTTGTGGAGTGATGAAAATGTTAGATGATATCTTTTTTGAGACAACAGAAAAAATGAAACAAAACTGGTTATTTTTAAGTTGGGCGGTTTTGGTATCAAGTTCTATTTTTTCAGTTTTTCTGGGGTCATTAATAAATTTGGGTTTAAACTTATATAATGCAAGAAATTTATTATTTTGGAATAATGAATCATCTTTTTATATAATTATATCTTCTGTGTTTTTTAATTTTTTAATTACCTTCTCCTTTCATAAATTTTTCAAGAGTTGTGAAGTTGTATAAAAAACTAGTTGATGATATTATTGAAAATAGTAGTGGAATTATTTATTTAAGAGATATTATTGAATTTATTGAAGAAAAATATTTTGGAATAGATAATCCACAAAATCAGCCCAAAGATATTAAAAAAACTGTTTCTGCTTATGTTTGCAAAAAAATAAAAAGTGATTTTAGTTATGAGATAGTTCAGAATAACCCATTTTCCTTTATTAAGAGTATTGATAAAATAAAAATTGATTATCAAGAAAAAATTTCAGAAATGAAAAATAAAGAAATACTTCATGAGCGTGATTTACATAAATCTGCCGAAATGTTTTTTAATTTAAAGAATATCAGTTCAAGAACTATTTTTCATGAAATTAGTAATAAAAATGCTGATCAAGATATGAAGTGGTTACATCCAGATATGGTCGGTATAAGTTATAATACGCTTAATTTTGATAAAGCACCAAGTTTACCCCTACTAAGTTTTATGTCTAAGGCTTCTATACCAATTTTTGATTTATATTCTTTTGAATTAAAAAGAGATTTAAATAGTAACAATTTTAAAAAATGTTTTTTTCAGGCAGTCTCTAATTCTTCTTGGGCAAATTATGGTTATTTGGTAGTTGAAAGTATTGATATTTATAGTGATGTTTTTAGTGAATTACAACGACTTAATAAAGAGTTTAGAATAGGATTAATTAAATTAGACCCATTGAATCATTTTAATAGCAAAATCCTAATTCCTTCAATTAAAAGAAATAATCTTGATTTGAATTTAATTGATATTTTGATAAGAAACAATAATGATTTTAAAGATTTTATTATTAGCACAGATAAATTTTAACCCCCATATTTATAGGGGTGTTTTTAAATCCAGTTTTTACTTATGTTTAAATAATAAATATCTTTTTTGTTTATTGTTGGCGGAAGCCCCATTGATTTACTTGTAACTAAAATGATTTTTTTGATAGAATCAAAATTAGCATACCGCTCTAATTGTTTATAAATTTGTTTAGGATTGCCTTTAATTTTTATTTCAATTCCAATTCCATCTAAATAAAAATCAATAATGTTTTTATTGTCTAAATAATGCTCTCTTTTTATTTCTGGATATTTTCCAAATAATACTTTATTAATTTCTGCTTGTAATGTTTTTTCGTTACTTAAATTAAATTTATATTTACTTAATTCTGATATAATACTTTCTTGAATAACTATCCCCTTTTATTTTAAAAATCAAAAAGTTCAAATAATATTACTTGAATAATATTTGACAACATTAATGTAATTAGTACAAATACACTGCTATTAATTAGGCTATTTACCATAAATTTTGTTAGTTTTCTCATAATGTTCCCCATATTTTTATGTATTATATCATATTGGAGAACAAAAGTACAAATTTTATTCTAAAACTGTTGTTTTAATTGAATTAATTTTGGTTAAATATTGTAGATAATAATCTAAATCATCATTATCATCTTTCATCTCAAATTGTTTTTTCATGTCCCAATTAAAGTGAAGATCATTTTTTCGATATTTCTTATGCACAAAATTTTTAATTTCATCTTCTTCTAAATTTAACTCAAACTCAAACAAACTTAGAATTAATTCATTTGGAATTGCTTTTGGTCTCATTTCAAAGACTTTATCTACTGCTTGCTCTACTGATAATCCGCTATAAATTAAACATCCTATAGCCATTGCTGTTGATCTACTTCTTCCAGCTTCACAATGAATAATAACTACATCATCAGTTTTTATCTTATCAACAAATTCAAGGACAGCATGAATATCCATTAAATTCGGTAGTTTGTGGTTAAAAGACAATATCTCTTCATCTTCAAAAAATCGAACGATATTATTTTCGTTATTTTGAAAAGCAGTTGAATAATATGATGTAGGATCTAATAAGGATATTGTTTTAGTAAAATCATTATGGCATTCATACGCAGATCTTGCAGTCATTATAAATAAATTATTTGGATTAATGAATTTTCTTTTCATTAATTACTTTCAAAGCTAATAGTGTTACTTACTACTAATTTATTTGTTTTTCCATTTCGAATATTATATTCTGTAGATACATTTGAATTTTTTCCACAACGTGTAATATATAACTCATATATTCCTGAATTCCTTTCGTCCTCGTTTAGCTTAATTTTATATATTTTACAGTCTGATAGTTCTGGAATATTTATGATATTGCCTTTACCATCATTTGTACCTTGTTGAATTTGTGGCGGAGTTTCTGTACATCCACCAAGTATTGTTGCAACAATAATTGTTAATATTAATTTTTGCATTTTATTCCTTTTAAATAATTATTCTAATTTTACCATCTATTGTTTCTCTTGTCAATTATTAATTTTTTATTATAGTATTGTTATGATAAAAGATTTTAATTCCCTTCACATAATAGTTATTCCTATAGATATTAAAATTGATTATTTAACACAAATTTTCTGAAATGAATTGATTTATTTGTGTTGAATTTAAAGAATAAAACAACTCTTTTTTAGAAGGATATACTTTGCCATTTCTAACTAAAAAATCTTTAAAACTTTTAGTTAGAAAAACATCTAAACTAACATTAAATTTAACATGGTCTAGTATAAATCCAGATGTAAATAGAATCTGTTTTCCTTTTAATTGCGTTATATTTATTTTCTGAGGAATGCAATCATTTCCGATCATTAAAGGCAAAATAATAATTTCTTCAGAGTTAATAGTATGAATCCCTTGTTTTCTACCATATGAATACCACTCCTCATATTTTTCTATTTTTCCTTTATCTCTTTTACATAATTCTGTTTTTATTTCCAATAAATACTTGTATGTTAATGGAAAATTAATTTGCATCTCATTTTCATTAATTGTCTTTTTGTTTAAATCATAAGGAAATATAATATATCCAATCTGTTCATTTGAAAGTAAATTGTTTTTTATTTTAGTTAATTTTAAATAATAAGCTAAAATATTCTCCTCAACTTCAAATATTTGATTGTTGTATTTTGCATAAAACTTTTCATTAATTTTAGTTACAATAAATAATGAGTCTGATAATGTTGCTATCCCTGATAAAACAAACTTATTTCCTGAATTATTAATTTGAGTAATCTCTTCTTTACTGATCAACTTCCAATCTAAATTAATATCGTTATTTTCTAAATAATTAGTTGATAAATTACCAAGTGATATAATACTTGTATATGTTCTTGCATCCTGAAAAACCAACTTTTCTTTAAAATCAGTTAATTTATTTAATTTAGGAATAATATATTTACTCTTTAAATTATTTGCTGATTTATTCTTAATCCAAGAATTAGGAACAATAAAACAAAGTTTTTTATTAGAAAATTTCTCTATGAAAGCATAATAAATATCAATATTTCCAGATTTACATGTTTCAAATTTATTTCTTAAACTATTTAAATAAGTTTCTTCAATATTTTTTGTTCTAATATATGGTGGATTACCAATTACAAGATTATATTCAAAATCTAAATCACTAAATAATGAATCACAACAAATAATATTGGTAAAAACTTCAATTGATAAATTCATGTCAAATTCAGATGAAAAATACTCACATAATAATTTTTTTAAAGTACTAATAGAATTTGGATCAATATCAGTGCAACAAACATTTATTAAAAACCAATTAAATAATTCAATTCCAGAAAGTTTATATTCTTTTCTAATGTGCTTAAATATGCCAAAGATAAAGACTCCTTCTCCCACTGAGGGTTCTAAAATCTTGCTTTCTAAATTTAATTCAGAAAGATTAATCATATAATCAACAATATATTCTGGTGTATAAACAACTCCACTTTTATTTTTAGAAATAATTATCTCCTTTTATATCTTTTATTAACTTATCAAATCCAACAATACTTGTAACATGAATGAAATTATCAATATTATCTAAATTATCAATATTAGAAAGAGCTTGTTTATTGACATTATAATATATATATACTTCCGAGACATTTTTTATTACATTATTATTTAAAAGATTTTTAGACATTTTTAAGGTATGCTCTAAACTAAGATGATTAGTATTTTCTAAAACAATTTTTTTTGTTTTGTTATCTTTTCTAAATGTATTATTTGGAACGACATTTATAAAGACAAGCTTTTTATTAATATTGTTTTCATTTCCATAAAATCTAAACACTTCTCCAATTAATCCATTATTATAATTATATTTATTCTTGTTAATACTTGAGATTGGAGCTTTCATTAAAAAAACAAAATCATTTTCAAATGATTTAATTATTGCATCAACATTAAATAACCTATTATGAACATCTAAAATATCGTTAATTCTAATTCCATTATTTTCCACTTTAAAAAAAAGGTTTTTTAAATCAATTACTTCTTCTTTTATTAAATTAATAAAAGATTCATGTAAAATATTAGTTTTACCACTTGATCTTTCATTGCCATTTTTTTTAAAAACGAATCTCCAAATCTCCTCAATCATATTTTGTAATGGAATTCTCTTTGTATTTACAAAATTTATTTTTTACTCCTTTTTAATAATTCATTACTTTTAAAACTATACCATATTTATATAAGATTGTCAATTCTTTTTTATATAATTCGATTTGAATACAAGATATCTCCATTTATAGTTTTAATTCGTTCATTTGTTCTTTTAAATATTTTTTGTTATTAATTCTATTATTAATGTTTTAATACCGCTCCACATAACCGTAACCCCAATTGAAATTAAAATAAAAGCTGTTAATTTTGTAACTACAATTGTTCCATTTTTTCCTAATTTGCCAATAATTTTGTCGGCAAATATATAACAGAAATATGTCGTTATTAAAACGCAGACAATTCCAAATGTTGCAGCAAGATAATCTAAAAATACATATGAGTGTTCTGTGGCATTAATATTGGCAGATAATGCAATTGTTGTCGCAATTGCCCCTGCTCCAGTTGTTAATGGCATTGTTAATGGAAAGAAAGAAATATTATCTACATTTTTTTCTTCTATTAACTGAGCACCATCTTCCTTTTTATCATTATGTAACATTCCCCATGATGCAGAAAAAATAATTAATCCACCAGAAATTTGTAATGCTGCTAATGGTATTCCAAAAAAATGTAATATATACGTGCCTAAAAAGAAAACAGTTATTAATAATATTGATCCATAAATAACTATATTTTTTGAAATAAGTTTTCTCTCGTTAAAGTTGAAATTTTTGGTCATTGTTAAAAAAACAGCTGACATTCCGATTGGGTTTACAATTGAAAAAAGAGATATATATGTGTAAACAAAATTATGATAAAAATTAAATAAGATTTCCAATCTCTAGTCCTTTAAAATATTTTCAAATATTATATCACTTATTTAAATTTTAGTCAATTTTGTTGGAGTTTTTATTATATTTATTTGATTTAATTTTTATTATCTTATACAATATTATATAAAAAATTATAATAAAGAGAAAACTATTGAGAAATGCACATATAAACGAAATTCATTCTAATATTAATTATGAAAATATCTGTTTTCACATATATAATCATCGTGAATTAGATTATAATTCTTTTGTTAAAGCAATAACAGAAGAATTAATTATTGAGGATTTAGAATTATCTTTAAATGAATTGCAGGAATTATTGTGTCATTCTGTTTATTTGAAAGATAGGTATTTTACTGAAAAATTTAAAAAGAATTTTCAATTTCTTTTTGATATTTTTAATATAAGCAATGATATAAAATTGGAGTTATTGAAAACTTCAAAAAAATGGAAAAAAGTATTATCAAATATTTTTTTAGAAACAGATCAAATTCAAATCCATTTTACTTTGGCTAACTTCGTTAAGGCTTATTTGAGAGAATATAAAATAGTATATGCTATGTCCAAGACATTAAAATTAAAATAATAGGAGAAATAATGGAGTTAGATTTTTTAAAGAGTTTTTATGTTTCCATTCATGATGGAGAAAAATTAAATATTTATCAAATTAGGGAGTTTTTAGCAAGAAAAAGGCTAGATGTTAATGAATTAAAAGATAAATCATTATATTCAGTTTCGGGAGTAATTTCATTATATGTTTGGAATAGATTTTTACCTTATGAGCCAATTCAATCAAATGGAATTTATAATGAAAATTGTAAGATTTTAGAAGAGCTTTATTTATCATATAAAGATATTCCATTAAAAGATTTTGAAGCAGATTGTATTGGAGAAGAAAAAAGAAATATATCGTATAATCTTAAATCTGAACTAACTGATCGTGTTAGCGAAGTTTCTAATCTTGATGTGCAAAAAATCACTCAACAATATGTCGATGCAAGTTTATTAAATCCTAAAAAATCTATGTTTCGTTATGCTATTAAAAACCCGATTTCATTTATAGATGAAATATTGCCAACACTTTTTAATAAGCATGTAAAACTAATTGAGAAGTATAATGAATTAAGTATTTCTGATAAAATAAAATTTCAAAATCAAATCGAATTGTGTTTTGTTCTTGAGATAAGAGGAATATTAACTCTTATAAGCAATTTGTCAACACAATTTTTTGAGGCAATTAAAAATGAAAGAGTATAAATATAATAATCTTAATGAGGTTATGAAGGACGTTGAGTTATTAATATCTATGTTTAATGAAGATATTAACAAGCTATTGGAAAGTCAAATTAATTTATCAAATGAAATATCCGAAAGACTCGATAATTTAATTAAAGAAAGTGATGGTAATAATATTGATGAATTATTATTAGCTTTAAGTAATACCGCTGATGAAATAGAGCTAAATAAGAACTTTATAATGGAAAATATTATTATTTCCGCACGTAAACTAGATACAGATGTTGGTGACATAAGGAATAATCAAGCTGACATTAAAGATAAATTTGAAGAGGAATATTTAAAGAATCATAAGACTTGGTTATCGAAAGTTTTGGATAATAGAAATTCAAGTCCAGAATATCGGAAATTAACTGTTAGGTTAAATCAATTCCAGAGTTTATATCAATCTCATAAAAACTTATCGGGTCAAGTAAAAGATATTTTTAATAATGTAAAAATAGAGAACAATATTTTGGACATAACTAATTCTTTAAAACAATTTAATACTATTCAAAATTTTAATGAATTAATTGCTAAACCAGATTTAATCTTATCGGAACTATCTTCTCTAAATAAAAAAATAAATACGGATATCAAAGAAATTCTAAATAAAGTTAAAGAAGAAATAAATAAAGTGGGTGATTCTTGGAAAGAACGATTATTTAAGGAAAAAGATTTTCATTTAAAAGGTAGTTTTGAAAATTCTAAGCAATTAAACTATTTAAATGGAAATAATATTTTAAGTGATATTGCAGACGGATTGGATAAATCATTGGAATCTATAAAAGAGAAGGTAAACTCTATTAAAAACGGAGATATAGACACTAAAAAGATTATTCAAACTGCTATTTTAGGTGTCGTTGTTATGGGTTCAACTGAATTAAGTTTATATACAGCAAAAAGCTTGTATGCAAATAATTTATCAAATGTAAGCATTGCTGTTACAAAAACTTCTACTGAGGTTTCAAATTTACCTTTTGTGAAACAATCACAAAATTTAATAAAATCATATAGTCCAGAAAATATTCTTTCACAAGATAGTATTGAATCTGGAAAAATGGACTATGTTCTATCTAAAACATTAGACGGATATAATTCTGTGGTGAATTATGTTGTTAATGATATTGGAAAATCATCTGAAATTGAAAATATCTATAATAATTTAGACTTTTCTCAATTAATCATAGATTTGAAGGAACTCGAAAATAAAAATCCAGCCGTAAATTTAACGGTTAATTCTCCTAATATAAATCAAAAAGTCAAACATAAAATTTCATCACAAGAAATTTAAATTATTTAACAAAATATTAAAATATGTCAAAAAAACACTTGACAGTCAATGCAAGTTATGATATAATACTTCTATATTAAACAATAACTCAAAGGAAAAAAATAATGAAATCAACTAACAAAAAAACTCTTTTAATCGCTTTGTCAACATTAGCACTAGCAGCTTGTAATGGAGGCGGTGGTGGAAGCTCTGGTGGAGATACTCCAAGTCCAACACCAACTCCCCCAGCTCCTGTTGTAGTTCAACCACTAACTCTTACCCAAAAAGTATTAAAAGATGGAGTTATTCAAGATGGAATTCCAAGCTTGAACAAAGTTGGTAGTCATCAAGTATGGTATATGATTGTTAAAAATCCAAATGATTTTACAGTTAAATATAGTGGAGATTCTCCAAACTATAATTTCCAATATGATAAAGCAAATAACACACCATTAGACCCTACGAAATACGCAATGGTATATGATGGTGCTATTAGTGGAATTACTACTGATTGTTTAACTGATAATGGAACATTAGAAGCTGGTAAATCGTGTGTTTATAAATTTGAAGCTCAATGGGCTGGAAACACAACAGGAAAAACGAATT
>JACCDZ010580513.1_pt1 | contig 32202 bp, 26 predicted proteins | sample 7449551 | NCBI WGS metagenome assembly JACCDZ01 (sample SAMN15323452, study PRJNA562643) | freshwater metagenome | isolation source: river surface water | place: USA:Blue River Watershed | collected 2017-08-18 | reverse complement strand
TATCACAAAATCTGTCAGTGATTCTATAATCCATTGATTTCACACCACTTGAATTAGGATAACCACAATAACTAATTTGAATAGGAGCTGGTTTTAATACAAATGTATCCAAACGATTATCACCAGTATGAGCAGACATGTCAAATAAAATATCAATATTATCAGATTGAATACGCCTTTTAAAATCTTCATTCGTCATATTTTTTACAACAACCCATTTACATTTAGGAAACATGTCTTCTAATCTAACAACCTTTACAGAATAACACGTAACATTAAACAAATCATAATTCAAATGATTCAAAATACTATGTAAGAAATAAGATACTGGATGACAAATAAAATCACCAGATACAAACCCAATATTAATTTTCACACCACGTTTAATCAACTCATCCTTTGATCTACATTTTAAAATATCCTGTTTAACTTTATAATCTGGACAAGATACTTTATAATCATCAATTACAACAGGATAAATTTTATTAATAGCTTTATGAATTCTAGCTATATACATAGGATCTTCAATCAAATGAGAAATATAATTAGAATCCAATAATTTATTTTGGTATGCTAATGAAAGTCTAGGTTTATATTTTAAAGCCTTGTTATATCCATCGATTGCACCAACAAAATCACATTCATAACACTTTGCCAAACCCATATTCATATACATACTTGCTACTAACATATCCTTGTCAACTGAAATATGTGCATTTTGATAATTTTTAATACCACGCATATAATGTTCAATTGCTTTATCAGTAATTCGTAATTCAGTATAAACAACACCAATTTGATTATTTACATCTGGGTCATTTGGATCCATTTCATATGCTAATTTGAAGAAATATAAAGCTGTATCTCTATCCTGAATTGTAAAATAAACACTACCCAAACCATTTAAACATTTAATCTTGAACTGTTTTAAAATAACAAAATGATTTTCATCTTTGTTATTTGTCATTAGTAAATCAATAATACCAATTGCCAATTTATAATGATAAACACTACTGTCCAATTTATTTGCCCTATGATACATAAATCCAAAATTATAATGCAATTGGTAATCACATGGATCTACTACCAAAATCTGATTTAATAAAACTAAATTTTCCTCAGCATTTGGATTAAAAATAGTCAAATACAGAAAAATTAACTTGAACATCTCCATTGCACGTCTATTAAACGGTTCTAAGGTCAATACTTTTCTCAAATGTGCAACCGCCATATATAATGTATTTTTTTCTACATCATTAAAACCATCTCTATTCATATGCAATCCAACTGTTCTAATTAACAATTCAGCACTTGTATAATATGTAGCAATAATAGGTTCTTTATGTCTTTGAGATACAAATGGATTCAATTCATCTAAAAATTCAATACAAGCTTTTGTAATTTGAATACATTGAACATATCTTTCATTATCTGTTTTTTTTTCTTTTACTAAAATCTCTTGAGCTTCATTATAAATTTTTTGCAATTTAGAGAAATTTTCTAAAAAACTTTCAATCGAATCTACTTTTATAGTACTCATTTTATATTTTTATAAAATCTAAAGTTTTAAATTAATATTTTTTAACGTAAATTGTTTTTAACTAAATCTTGTTCTCTTATTAAATAAAATTCTCTACTGTTTTCAATAAAAACAAACTTGTTATCTATACGACTTTTTAGTGTACTTTTATGAATTCCTAACTCTTCAGCCGCTGTTTTTTGAGAATCCCATTCTTTAACTACAATATTTGGTTGATCTTTATAAACTTTACATACTTTATTCTTTTTACATAATGTTGATGTAATACCTGTACCTTTAAGAACATCTTCTTTTATCGTAATACCATACCAGCCTAAATATGTAGTATCACCTTGAAAGAATTTATCTTTAAAAAAATATTTATCTAAAAATTTACATAAATCAACTATCTTTTGTTTATTTGGGAATGTTAAGTTTTTATCAGTACACCATAGTTCATATTTATCCTTTATAGTAGTTCTGTTTAACTTTGCAGTTGGTAATTTTACACAACTGTCCATTAAAAAATTTTCAAATTCACTATATGGTTCGTGAAAATTAAAATTATAAAACGAATCCTTTAAGTTTATACCTAAAACACAACACATTTCACAATTAAGAACTTTGTTTAACATTTTCTTCGATTGAAATTTATCCAATAAATATTGTTCAAAATTTTTATGATTAAATATATTATTTATCTTACTCCAAATCTTATATTGATATACTAAATCTCGTTTAGAACAATATATTAAATCACCAAAGACACACGATTCATTTAAAAATCTATTAAATATAACTTCATCATGATCTTCTTCTTGTAACTGTGGTTTATTTACAGATTCAATATCTGTCTGAACTTCCTTACTTATAGTTTTAATGTGACTTTTAACATTATTTTTTATATTATCTTTACTCTTTTTTGTAATATATTTTATGTGTTCTTCCATTGAATTGAATGTATATTTATCAGTAAACTGTATACAATCCTTTATTGTATCTAAAACAATATTTAATAAATTGTCATTATGTATATAAAACCATTCCTTTTGTTTTTTAATTTTATAAGGATAAAGAACAGAATGTATTACTTTTTCTGATAACATAGTATCTTTACTTTCATAAGTCTTTACTATTTCCAAGGAATTTGTACTTGATCCACAATTTAATCCAATTAATCTTTTATTTGGATCTTCTGCTAAACCAATTTTATAATGACCAAGTTTAGATTTATCACGTATTATATAAATGTACCCACTTGTTTTGACAAATCCTTGTGTTTCTGGTTTGTTCGCTAATAGCTTTATCATTTCATCTTTTTGATTTAAAACACGTTGTTGTTCTATTAATTGTTCTTTTAACTTTTTTGATTCGTTAAATATAATATCATCAAGAATATCACCTGCCCATTTTCTAAATTTTTTTGCAACTTCTTTTTTACTATTGTAGAGTAATCTATAAACGCCTTGAGAAGTTAAAAATAATGTTTCTGGATTTCCACTATTTGATGAGTACGTAGTACGTACTACCTTTTCATCTTCATCGAAATTCACTATACTTGTTCTAATATTTACAATACCCAATACTTTTCCAACATCTGATGCTTTGAAATAATATATTCTTTTATCATTTATATCTTCGTGTAAAATTGATATAGGGTTATTTTCAAATGCTTTAACAATACAATTATTATCAGTTTTAATTTCCTCTATCATACGAGTATATTACGTACTGTATTTATTTTTTAAATTATAAAAAGATTTTTAACACATTGACTAATTAAAATAAAATGAAATATATTTAAAGACAATTATAGTTATCAATTAATGGATGACTCAATAGAGACAGAAAAGTCTTATCAGAAACGGTTAAGAGATCGTGTCAAAAGATTACAAAAAAAACCACAACCAGAACAAAGAACACCAGAATGGTATCAGGCAAGACATACTCGTATTACAGCAAGTGAAGCAGCAAGTTGTTTATTTAAATCAAAGACAACTTGTGAACCATATGTTCAAGAATTTAACATACAAAATTTTAAATACAAAGATACAGAACCACTAAATCATTATGAAACCAGAGAAGACTATATAATTAAAAAATGCGCTGCATTTTACGGTGAAAATGTATTCAAGGATTCTATTTATACATTATGGGGTAAAAAATATGAAGAAGTTGCTAATAGATTGTATTGTCAACTTTACAACACAACAGTTCACGAATTCGGTCTCATTGCACATCCAAGATTACGATGGTTAGCCGCAAGTCCTGATGGAATTACACCAGATGGTATTATGTTGGAAATAAAATGCCCAAAAAGTCGTAAAATAAATGAAAAAGAAGTACCCATCCACTACTGGGTACAGACTCAAATACAATTAGAGGTTACAGACCTTGATTTTTGCGATTTTTTCGAATGTGAAATAGAAGAATTACAAACAGAACAAGAATTCCAAGAAAAAATACTAGGTGAAAAACAAGCAAAGGGAATCATTTTACAAATTCAATGCGATGGAGAACCAAAATTCATTTATCCACCTATTCATATTAAAGAAACACAAGAATATATCACTTGGAAAAATACACAATTAGAACAAGATCCAACATTAACACCAACTTATTTTTTTATATCAAAATATAATAATCAAAGAGTTTCAAGAAGTAAACTTTGGTTTTCTAATGTAAAAAACGATATTAAAAAAACTTGGGAAATCATTATACATTTACAAAAAAATAAACAAAATTTTGAAGATTATAAAGATTCTATCCATAGAATTAAAAGCAAAGGTTTTTATGAAAAATATGAAAATACATTTTGTGAAATACACGACGATATTTCTACATTTATTTTAGATAATTCCGATTCAGAAAATGAAGATATCAATGACACTATAAAAAACATTATAGATAATACAGATAATATAATTACAATTAACAGAAATGATATTATTTGTTTAATTGATTAAAAGTTATTATTAAATTATTTTTATATATAATTATTATATAATGATAAATTCTAAACCTAGATTTTATATAAATCCTATAACTGGAAGACTAATAAAATCTAATAGATCAACTTTTCAAAGTCTGAAAAAAAGAAGGTTTCGAATAGATGGAGATGCTTGTTTTTACAATACAGGAACTGCTAAAAAATGTTTTGAAAAATTACTAAAACTTTACCCAGATTTAGTATATCCATCATCAAATTTTATTAATATACCAAAAACATTTAAACACGGTAGAGCACGAGCTTTTGTAAAGCATAAAAATAAAATTATAGGATTTATTGATAAAAAAGGTAAAAAACACCGTCTAAATAAACCTATACATTCAAAAAAAGAATTACCTATTATATATGACTCATTTGATGTATTACCAAATATTTTAAAAAAACACAAACCTATATCACCAGAAGAACAATACGTTATAGAAAAACAAATTGCAAAATCCGAACCTCTCTCAAATATCAATATTAATATTTTATTCAATCCATTACACAATGATTTTATACCAACTAAATTAAACATATCAGACGAAGAAAAAAATTATATTATAAATACAATAAACCAACATCTCTTACCAAACAAATTACCGCCAATATCACGAAATTTAAATATATCAGGAATTCTTAAATATAACAATTATATTATTGGATTTATTGATTTAGATAACAAAATACAAAGATTCTCACAACCCATTAAAATTATAGAGTTACCATATCAATCAGATGCAATTAAACAAATTCAAACAATTCCAAGTAAACTAACAGAAAGTGTCGAAACTATTCCTACTGAATTAACTGAAAGTAAAACTCCAAGTGAGTTAACAGAAAGTATCGAGACTATTCCAACTGAATTAACTGAAAGTATCGAAACTATTCCTACTGAATTAACAGAAAGTGAACCGATTATATTTGATGATAGAAAATCAATATCTGATTTATTATCCGACGATGAAATAGAAACAACCACTCCAACAGAAACAATTACAGAACCTACACCCACTGAAGAAATAGAAACAATCACTCCAGCAGAAACAATTACAGAACCTACACCCACTGAAGAAATAGAAACAATCACTCCAACAGAAACAATTACAGAACCTACACCTACTGAAGAAATGGAAACAATCACTCAAACAGAAACAATTACAGAACCTACACCTACTGAAGAAATGGAAACAATCACTCCACCAGAAACAATTACAGAACCTACACCTACTGAAGAAATAGAAACAATCACTCCACAAGAAACAATTACAGAACCTACACCTACTGAAGAAATGGAAACAATCACTCCACCAGAAACAATTACAGAACCTACACCTACTGAAGAAATAGAAACAATCACTCCACCAGAAACAATTACAGAACCTAGTGAAGTTGAAACAATTTCAGAACCTAGTGAAGTTGAAACAATTTCACAACCAGAACCTAGTAAAGAAATTGAAACAGTTACAGAAACAATTTCAGAGCCTGAACCTAGTAAAGAAGTTGAAACAGTTACAGAAACAATTTCTGAACCTGAACCTAGTGAAGAAGTTGAAACAGTTACAGAAACAATTTCTGAACCTGAACCTAGTGAAGAAGTCGAAGCAGTTACAGAAACAATTTCTGAACCTGAACCTAGTGAAGAAATCGAAGCAATTACAGAAACAATTTCTGAACCTGAACCTAGTGAAGAAATCGAAGCAATTACGGAAACAATTTCTGAACCAGAACCTAGTAAAGAAGTTGAAACAATTACAGAAACAATTTCAGAACCTGAACCTAGTAAAGAAGTTGAAACAGTTACAGAAACAATTTCAGAACCTGAACCTAGTAAAGAAGTTGAAACAATTACAGAAACAATTTCTGAACCTGAACCTAGTAAAGAAGTTGAAACAATTTCTGAACGACCTACAGAAAAAGTTGAAACAATTACGGAAACAATTTCTAAAACACCTACAGAAAAAGTTGATAAAAAGATATTGGAATCAATAGCAATACAAACTGAAGATACTGATACAACAATAAATAAACAACCATCTTCTCAAGAAACAAAAGTTTCGACAATAACTCCTAAATTGAGCCGTTTTGTATCGGACGCATCAGATGAATTTAAAAATAAATTAAAACTATTAACTATTTCTAAAAAAATAACAGATACATTGCCATCGATTGAAACAATTAAAAAAGAAGACAAGATTAAATTAGATGAATATATACAGACAACTCCGATATTATCAGAAAAAGAAACACAAACGATTGTTGAAAAAATTAAATGTTTAGACGGGGAGCAATTTGATCAAAATGAAAAAAGATGTTTACCTTGTACATATTATGAATTAATATGGGATCCAGAATTTAAAATGTGTAAACCAATATTAAAGGAAAAAGTTGTAGAGAAGAAGGATATAAATAAAATGTTATTAGACATTGATTTGAAAGGTTTAGAATTAATAACTGATGACAAACAAAATATAATTGGATATATACAAAAATAATTTTTTTTAAAACTTTAATTTCTATATAAACTATAATAAGAATGGATTCAACTTCTATTATAGATTATATTAAAAAAAATTATCCTAAAGTTGTATTTACTCCATTTAAATTCAAAGAAACGAAAGCATTAGCTTTTATTTTATCAGATAAAAATTTAGTAATAGGTTTTATAAATGCAAATGGTACATTATGTAAATTAATTGAGCCTATAGATATATCAAATATGTCATCTGAATATATTCGAACAATTATTCAAAAAATACCTGTTGTAAATGGTTTTACAGACAAAGACAAAAATCGTTTACTTCGTGTTTTTGAACAAAAAGAGGAAACTATATCAAAACAAGAACATGATAAAATAATAAGAGATTTGGAAAAAAGATTATCTGATACAGAAACAAATAAACAATCAGAATACAAGACATTATTTGATAGTAAATCAAATGAGATCATTTTAATTAAAAAAGAATATGAAGATAAAATTAAAATGATAACAGATCAATATAATGATTCATTGAAACAATTAGATGAATGTCGTAAACAAATAGTTGATCAAAATAAATCTATATTGGACGGTATAGAGAAATACAAAGAATCAATGAAAGAATTTGTAGCATCAAAAGACTTTAAAATAGAAGAGTTGGAAAAAATTCATAAACAAAGTGTTGAAGAAAGGAAAATACTTCAAGAACGTTTAGATAATATTTTAGAAAGTGAAAAAAAATCAATGGATCAATTATTAGAAAATAAGGATTTAATTTCTGATTATGATAAAAGATTAGAAGAGAAATCGAAAATTGTTGAAGAATTGCAAAATTCAATGGAAAATGTAAAAAATCAATTACAAATAGTTAATGATGAATTAAAAAAATCGCAATTAGAAAATGAATTATTAAGAGGTTACAAAGAACGTTGTAAAGATAAAGTATTACAAGAAAAAGATCAAATTATAGATGCTATAAAAAAATATAATGAAACTTGGTTATCTTGGGTTGAAAAAACAGATATTGATGTAAAACAACAAAAACGTAATTTAATAGAAGATTTTAAAAAAGTAAAGGAGAATTTACAAAAGACAATGGAATCACAATTAGAAGATTCTAATTTATCAAATAAAGAAGTAAAACGTTTAACTCAAAATATAAAAGATATAGAAACATCTTTACAAAAAACTATAAACGATCAATTAATAGAATTATCTAAACGAGAAGAACTTTTAAAAGAACAAGAAAAAAGTTTATCAGATTTAACATCATCTAAATCAGATTTGGAAAAGTCACTTTTAGAAAAAGATCAACAATTATCTAATATAATCTCTGAAAAAGATCAATTGTCTAATATAGTTTCAGAAAAGGATAAGATTATTTTAGAAAGGGACCGTGAGTTATCAGATAGAGAACAAGTGTTATCAGACAAGGAAAAATCTTTTGTTTCTAGAGAACAAGGATTTAAAAACCAAATTGAAGCTTTAACAGAACAAAATAAACGAATACCTGAATTACAAAAAGAGCTTGATGAATTAAGATTGTTATTAGAAAAAAATCGTAATACTCCTATTGAAGTAAAGATAGACTATGATAATTGTTATAGTATAATAACTAATTTTGTTGCATTGAATAATATGTTTTATAGAAAACAAGAAATTATTAAAAAACTTGATGATATTATAAATAATAATTTGGGTGTTTTTAATAATTTAAATGAATCTATGAAAAAAACATTAAAAGACGATTTTGAAAAGATAAAAACAGAAATTACAAATCATATTAAATTTTTAAATTTGTCAGAATATATAAATAGTCCTAATTTTGAATATTTAAAATCAAAAGCAACGAGATCTCGAGTTCCAGAGTCTTTTTGTAAAGATTTATCAAATCTATTAGAATATTGGAATTTGAATAAATTAACATATAGAGAACAAGATATACGTTTAACAAATATTTATGAAGATTTATCAGGAGCAGTTAGAATTTATATTAGGATTAAACCATTAGGTTCTCAAGAAAAATTAAATAACACTGTTGAAATTAAAACTGTAGAAAATAAAAAAACAAAAGGTTTAATGATAGATTGTTCAAAAAATCCAGATACTAAATTTAAACAAAAAAATTATTTTGGAGAATTTTATGGTATTTTTGAAGAAGATTTCACAAATCTAGATGTATATACTGGTCAAAGAGGAACTGTGACAACAGATAATTCTTTATTGGTTGATATCAATAACATTATAGAATCATCAGATACAATAAGTCCTGGTTTATATAGTACATTTAAACAAGTAGAACAAGGTTATTCAATAGTTCTTTTTGGGTATGGCATTTCAGGATCTGGGAAATCATTTACATTAATCGGTTCTAGAGGTAATCCAGGTGTTTTACATTATGGTTTAGCAAATTTAGAAGATGTTAAATCGATAAGATTGAAATATTTGTTTGAACAATCTTATTATAAAATTAACTTTAACAATCGTCAATTATCTGGAACTATTTATAATTTAGTAAATCAAATTTCTCAATTCAAACCATTTGCAGTAGATGAAACTAAAGTATTTGAAAAACTCATACCAAGTTATATAGATTTAAAAAATTTAAAAGTTGAAGATATGTATGCTTTAACTGATATTATTGAAAAATATCGTATAGAAAATGGACGTATAAAAAAGACACCAAACAATCCAGTATCAAGTAGATCTCATTTATATCTTGTATTTGAAATTACTTTTGGAAATGGTAAACGTGGTTTTGTAACAGTAGTAGATACAGCTGGAAGAGAATCTCCAGTTGATATTTTCAATACATTTTTAGATTCAACAAAAACATCACTTGCAAGTGTTATGGCTCCACCACCAGTAGGAGGAGTTGGTAATATCGAAAAAAATTTACTTGAAAAATATAGAGGAGTATATCGTCCAAGTGATATATTGGAAATATTAAATGAAGGGTTTTATATAAATGAAACAATTAATCATTTAATATATTATTTTAATCTTAAAAATGGAAAGGTAATAGAAACACCTAAACAAAAATTAGATAAACGTTACAATGTCGTATATCGTGTCAAAAGTTTTTTTGTACAACCTCAAGAAGAAGAAAAATTTATAGATGGATCAAACAATTCTTTAATGATACCTATTTTAAAATTCTTGGATAATTTATCAACAAAAGCAAAAGAAGAAGATCAATCAACACAAGATTGGAAACCTACTAAATTTATTACTATTTGTGCTGTACGTCAAGAACTCAATTACTGCGATCAAACAACTGAAACTTTAGAATTTGCACAAAGTGTAAAAAGCAGTTAATTAAAATATTTTTAATGTCATTTTTATCTTTTTTTACCAATATATAAAAATGTTAAATTATATACTTATAAAAGTAGTCGTTAACTATTGTTCCAAATCTACAATAATTACTTAATGTACTTATTGGGATATTAAGTTCTCTACTAGCAATTGATAAAGATTCCCAACTTTTTACCAATAATTGAGTAGTTTGATCATATTGTTCAACACTTTTACAAGTTCTTTTTGGTGTTTTTAAACCAATACCTGTAGATTTTAACCCTAAACCCCATATTCCGTGTAGATGCGTTGACTTTTTTGTATCTGACAAATAAACACGTCCACCTGCAAAATGTTTTTCCAAATATGTTTTTATCTTCTTTTTATATTCTGCTGTTAAAATATAATCCTTATCAGTTATCTTTTTCCAATTTACGAATTCTGAAAAGAAATCTACATAACTTACTCTATCTATCCAATTAACATTACATTTTTCAATAATAAATTCTTCAAAATCATCCAGATTATCTAGATCTGGATTGTATTGTAGTTTTTTTAATCTAATATCTTTATATACATTTCTTTTCGTATCGTTTTCTATTATAACTCCACTTTTAAAATGAGTTTTTAAATAATCATCTAATTTACTCATTGTATCTTTTGTATAAGATTTACTCCATATTCTATAAGCTAATTTTAAATCAGATTTAGGAGTCTTATATTCCGATGATAATTCGCAACAATCTTTTATAAACTGGTCAAAATCCATAGGATTCTTTCTATTTACATTTTCAGTTAGATTTTTTTCCGTTTGGTTTTCGTTTTCGTTTTTGTTTTCTTTTTCTTTTTTGTTTGAATTCTTTATAATTGATTGTATTTTTGGAATCATTGTATTAACTTCGTCTCGATTATCAATAAACGCGACAATTGTTTGGATGGTAGTTTTTGCAAATTCTATATCTATATCAAACCATTCTTGCATTTTGTTAGTTCTAAATTTATCAAGAAGATGATGACACATTTTTTCAACTAAACCACAATCTATGCAATTTTTGTAATAAACGATACCTCCTGTTTTATTCAAATTACTATAAAATTCCTCTCGTAGTTTTAAATTCTTTGTTTGACCAATCTTTTTTAAGGAGTTTGGATCATTGAGATTATCTTGAAAAATATATACATAATTACCTGATTGAACATCTGAACATCTTCTGTTTAATATTTTATTTCTCCAAGTTTTTTCTTTTGTTAAAGCCTTTACTTGCTCGTTTATAGTATCATCCTTTTCCTGTAAAAGACGATCCTTTTGTTCAATCTCTTCTTTTACTATGGAATTATAAATATTTTCTAATTTTACATAATATTGGCGTATTTTTTTACCATTATCTGTTTTCATTAACATACATAAGTTTTTAAATGTATCAATGTTTAACATAATTGTTTCCTCTGGTCGACCTCCTTTATCTATATTTTTTAGGTTTTGCTCCGTAGGGAGCACAACTTTTGTATTTTTAGAGTGTATAATTATTTTATAATCTTGATCTTTTACAAAATTGTTTTGCAATGTTCGTTTTGCATTTTTTTTATGGGCAAATCCCAACATTTTTAATATATTTTCAAGATTTATTGGATAATCATTTATTGGGTGATAATTCATATAAATATACAAATTAGCAATATACCATTTACTTTCTTCTTCGGTAAATTCACTGTTTAAAAGTTCAATCATTTTGGTTTGGAAATTCTCTGATATTATAGAATTTTCAGTGACTAATTTTTTAAAATCAACAGTTGTATTTTTAATTATTTGATTATTCATTTTATATTTTGATAATAAATTATGATATTTTTAAATATAATTATGAACGAAATAAATCTTTTGATAAAATTATTTTATCAAAATATAATAATATTTATTTAAATACTTGGATAAAAAACCCATTTTGTAGAAGGATCTGTTTGTGACATATAACCTACTATTTTTTTAAAAATATCGTCTTGTTGACGTAATTTATCAGTACTTTTTAATAAAGGAAAGTACTTTGCAAACTCGTGTAATCCTAAAATTTGAAAAAATTTATGTAAAGTATAACTATATGATAAGAAATTCTTTCTACCAGATGGTTTAAATTTTTCATAAGGTTCTTGAATTTGTTGAAACATTATTTTAATCTTTTCCTCAATTTCAGAAGTTAATGTAAATGGTGGTCTCCCATTTATTCTATTAATAATACCAATAACATTATCATAATAATCATTCAGATTTAATTTTTTAAGATAACGTTTAATTTTATCCTCTGTTAAAGTATTTAAATCTTGAACACGTTCCTTATTTGCTTCCAATAACACCTTGTCCAAAATTTCTTGTGGAATCGTCCTGTTCTCTTTTGCCTGAAAACGTCGAAGCCAATCTTCAAGGTGTGTCATTTTATCGTAGGTAAACTGTGGTCTATAATCGAAATCTTGTAATTCTTTATACGATAAATCAGCAGATTGTTCAACAGTTTGGAAACATTTTCCACATGAAGGACATACTAAAAAACTTTGTTCTATAATAAAATTTATATTACAATCATTACAAGTGATTGATTCGTATCTAATTTCATTTTTTTGATTACAATAATTTGGTTCAAATTTTGTTAAATACATATCAATTAATTGTTTTTTTTTTGTTTGAATATCATTCAATTCTTGATTTTGTTGTAAATCTAACTCTTTTATATTCAACAAAACACTCTCTTTACCCTCTAAATCCATATATTCTTTTATAATAGAAGACGATTCTAATAAATAATCCAATTCATCTGAATTTGATTCTAAAGATTTTTTTTCTAAAATCAATTCTTCTAAACGTAATTTATTTGTTTTTTTAATCGTATCATCTTGTTTTTTCAATGACGCCTCTAAATTCCTTATTTTGTTATCTAATGTACGAATACGTTCCTCTCTACTTTTAAAATCTAATAAACGAGCTTGGTGTTTATGCATAATAGAATGTTGACTTTTAGATTTATTCTTACCAGTATTAAATTTTTTAGAATATGTAGGAATCCCATGAGAATCCTTTTTCCTTCTCATTTTTATTATATATTACTATTTTTTTAAATGATTTTAAGTGCGTTCACGGTTAGATTATTTATTTTTTTTATAACATTCTATTAAAATAAATTAATGCAATGAATTATTATAATTTATTATTAAATTTCCTTACTAAATATTTATTTATATTAAATGCAGCATCTGATGGATGGAGAGTTTGTTATATAGGAGGTGACCAATTTGAATTTCATAAATTAAAACCATCTACTACTAATTATACTATGAATTATATTATGAATGATGTATTTATACAAAAATACACTAATAAATATTTACAAGACAATCGCCTTTATAATAATATACATAAATACAAAAAAACACATTAATAAAAAAATAAATTATTTTTATTTAAAGTTATCTATTATTAAAAAGTAACAAATAACTACAATGTTTAAAATTGCTTTGGGATTAATTTTATCTAATTCTATCACAATTGCTTGTGAACTTCATAATTGCTACAAAAATAAAACTACAACACCATCTTATGTTTCAACAGAAACACCAAGACAAATTACATTAACTGAACCGATTCCAACAACTACACCAATTTGCTTTGAAACAATTACTACAACTTTAAAACCTAAAACAAAAACAATTTATTCAACTGCTACAGAAACTCAAATTGCTACTGATACTCAAACTGTTACTGATACTCAAACTGTTACTGACACTCAAACTGTTACTGATACTGTTACTGATACTGTTACTGACACTCAAACTGTTACTGATACTCAAACTGTTACTGACACTCAAACTGTTACTGATACTCAAACTGTTACTGAATTTATTACATTTACAGAAATTATTACACAAGCTTGTTCAACAACACGCAATAGACAAATTACTATTGTAGAACCATCAGAAACAACACCTTGTCCAGAACCAACGGAAACTGTACCAAGAGAAATCACTATTGTAGAACCATCTGAAACAACACCTTGCGAAGAACCAACTGAAACACCTTGTCCAGAACCAACTGAGTCTGTACCAAGAGAAATCACTATTGTTGAACCAACTGAAACAACACCTTGTCCAGAACCAACGGAAACTGTACCAAGAGAAATCACCATTGTTGAACCATCAGAAACAACACCTTGTCCAGAACCAACCGAAACTGCACCAAGAGAAATCACCGTCGTTGAACCAACTGAAACTTTTGTTGAACCATCAGAAACTTTTGTTGAACCATCAGAAACAACACCTTGTCCAGAACCAACTGAAACTGTTGTTGAACCAACTGAAACTGTTGTTGAACCAACTGAAACTGTTGTTGAACCAACTGAAACTGTTGTTGAACCAACTGAAACTGTTGTTGAACCAACTGAAACTATGGTTGAACCAACTGAAACTGTGATTGAACAAACACCTATGTAAAATATAAAAATAAAAAACATAAAAGTAAAAAGTAAAAAGTAAAAAGTAAAAAGTAAAAAGTAAAAATTAATAAATTTTATATAAAAATATATGTTTTATATAAAATATTATATATATACAAATTCCATATTTAAAGTTCCATTTTCTATTGTAATTACATTATATGATATACCAAAAATATATAATTTCATAGGTTTATTATTTTGACATAATTTTACAGATAAAGTAATATCATTAAATCTGGACATATTTAATGAACCAGTAGGTTGATTATCTTCAGGACGTAAACTAAAAGGCATACAATAAATATATTTCATAGGAACAACTGAATGAACATTATCTGGGAAAATTGTTCTATAATAGAATTCTGGTAATTTATCGAAACGATATTTACCATCTAATATTAAAGAAGCTTCTTCAATTAGAGGAAGATCATCGCTTTGTTTACCATATGAAAAATAATTATTTGTATTAATATTATCTAATTCGGATGCAAAAAATATGATTTCTTTACAAGGATGATTAAATTTTATATCACTATTATAGTTATTAATTGATTCGGAAATAATTTCATCACCATTGTATTGTACTTGTTCTATAATAAATTGATGTTTTTGTTCTTGAAATTGTTTTAAAATAATATCATCTAAGAAAATATACTCTGCATATAATTCGGATGTTATAATATCTTTAAAACTAGGAGGTGTTATACCATCATAATTTATACACTCTGGAAATTGACGAAGTTTAAAATTAACTTTTATATCTTGTTGATATATACTTAATAATGGAAGTGCTCCATTATAACGTTTAGTAAACCAAAATTCTAAAGGAATTACCAAATCAACAATTTTAGTTGCATTTGTATAATTACTTACATATGTATCAGATTTCAATAACATAAAATCCCTACCTAATCTTTTATCAGAAACTGTCAATTCATCCCACGCATTTAAAAACTGAGGATATAATCTATCAACAATTACACCTCCTATTTGTAATTCAATAGGGCCGTCAAATATCCCATATCCTATTGTATCAGACCAACAAGCATATTTACCACTTGTTTTTACCAATTGCGGTAATCGAATATGTAGATGTAATTTAGATAACAAATGTCCTCTTTTAGGAATTTCACAAGTAGATTTTTGTCCAAAACTTGGAGATGAATTAAAGTTTAATTTTACTGTTTCTGTAGCAAAATTGACATATCTGTAATAATTATATTTAAAAATATTAATCTGAGGATTTTTTGTCAAATATATATCTTGCATACCAAGAGCTTGTAATTGAAATATACTTGGTGACATTTATATTATTAACATCAAATAAAAAAAAACCAAAATAAAAACAATAAACTACTTAAAAACAAATAACAAATTAATTACATATGATTACATTATTTCTATCACAACAAATACTGTCTATTTTATCTATATTACATATGAAATCATTTAGAAATAATATATTTAATTTATTAGATATATTACATTTTTATAAATATTTAAATTGGATATCTGGATATTTATGTTTCTATTTATTTTATAATTATAACAATTACTCTTTATCAAATATATTTCTGATATTTATTATACAATTTTGTTGGTTTGTATACACATCAAATATAACAATTACTATTTTACAATGTAAACAAATACAAAATTATAAAACAATAAATAAAAATTGTTATCAAGAATATAATTTAATTATTTCTGGAATATTTCAATTAATAATATGGTCAATAATATTATATAATTATGTATCAACAAGAATACAACGTATTAATGATTACAATACTAGAAAATTATTATATAAAAATCTATTAAAAATATATATCATTATTTGTACAATATATTTGTTAATATCTGATTTTTTTATAGATATATTAATATCACATAATATATTACAAGATGATATTGAAAAGTATTCGTTTATGAATAGACATATTTATGTAAAATTTAACAAGTTTTATATACCTTGACTACCACTGACAAACAAGACTTTCAAATCATAAAAAAGATAATAAAAAATTGATTTTTATCAAAATTTTTTAAATGATAAAAATGATTTCAAAATATTTTATTGCTTCTGGAATTGCATCAATTGGATCAATCGTAGGAATTAGTATTTGGACTAATTCTAATAATATTTTTACATTTTCTTCTATTTATGAATTTTATTGGTTTGTATCAATTAGTTCTTTTATCTTGTCTATTCTTGGATATTCATTTCATACATTTAATAGTTTTATTCAAGTAGTTGCTAATGTAAATCTAATTCATCTACATATTATTTCTTTGACTTTATTTGGTTTACTATATACATTATTTTGGTTTTCTAGCGGTGTAGCTTTATCTCAAGTTGTAAGACATTGTTCATTTATTAATCAAGTTTTTAATTTTGCAACTGATTTTACTTGCGATGGAGAAATTATATCAATGACTTTTGCTTATATTAATCTTATCATTTGGTCTATTATTCTATGGAAAGGAATTAATGTATGGTCTAATAGATATGATAATAATTCTTTAAATATCCAATTGCAAAACATCGAATCTCCAATTGAACAACAAGCACAAACTCAAGAAAACATTCAACAACAAGAAGAAGTTCAAGAAAACATTCAACAACAAGAAGAAGTTCAAGAAAACATTCAACAACAAGAAGAAGTTCAAGAAAACACTCAACAACAAGAAGAAGTTCAAGAAAACACTCAACAACAAGAAGTTCAAGAAAACACTCAACAACAAGAAGAAGTTAAAGAAGAAGTTAAAGAAGAAGTTCAAGAAGAAGTTAAAGAAGAAGTTCAAGAACAAAAATGAAAATATTGAAAATAAAAAAGATTGATTCTTATGAGAATTTAATTTAAAAATATTATATTATATATGCATAATGGCTTCTAGATTATGTTTAAAAAGAATAAATAAAGAAATTTCAATGTATGAAAAAGAAAAGTTTAGTTTTCCAAATTTATTTTTGAGATATAAAGATAACGATATTCTTACTTGGTATTTTTTAGTTCACGATTTAAAAGAAACAGCTTTTGAAGGTGGTATTTATTTTGGAAAAGTTATGTTGGATAAAGAATATCCATTAAAACCACCAAATTTTATTTTTATAACACCAAATGGTCGTTTTGAAACATATAAAAAGATATGTACAACATTTTCAGCTTATCATCAAGACACATATACAAGTACTTGGAATATTTTAACAATGATGGAGGGGATGATTTCATTCATGACAGATACCAATCCACAAAGTGGTATTGGATCTATTAATACATCTTTAAAAGAAAAAAAAAGACTAGCATTAGAATCATTGTCTTGGAATAAAAATAATTCATTATTTAATGAAATATTTCCAGATATTGATAATTTATTAGAAACAATATTAAATTGTTAAAATGAATATAATATTTTATATTTATTATTATATTTATTCTTTATTTATTGTTTATTTATTTTTTTATAGATCGTAATCCGAAATTTGGTTTTGCTAATGTATTTTGTAATTCTATTTTCAGGGCTTCTTTTCTAGACATTTTTAAAAATGGATTTGTTTCATTTATTGGAGAAAAAGGGTTTGGTGCATATCCATTATTTCCTATATTTAATTTGTTTATATTTTGTATAACAGGTTCTAATTCTTCCATCCAACTAGAAACATCTTGTGTTTTAGAATCTATATCAAAACATGTTAATACATCATTTATTTGATATGGATTATTGTAAGTTTGTTGAAAATAATTTTTTTCAATACACGATTTAACAGGGTAGTCAACTAAAGATACAGTTTGCATACTGAAATTAGATATTTGTTTATTTTCTGTCATTGTTGAAATATTTTTTTTAATATTTACAACACAAATTGGAATTTTAGTTAATTCGTATAATACATTACGTTTTGTATCAGTTGAATTCCAAATCCATCCTCTTTGAATAAAATCTTCTTCACAAAAGATTTCACAACATTTATCTGATACAATATATCTTAGATCAATAGTTTTTTCTGGATATTTTTGTCTAAACTCTGTTTTCAACCAATCGTAACATTTTAAAAAAGTATCAGTACCTAAATCAATTAATTCATTTGTATAAATATAATGTGTATTTTCAATGTTATCTTTTACGTAAATTAAATAGTTATTCATTTTATATAATTTTATGCATATAAAATAAATTTCCATAATGTACTTGTAAATTACAAAGTACAGATTTGGAGTTATAAAAAATTGAAATCTAATGATGATTTTAATACAGATATGTCTTTTAATAAGTATATTTTACAATTTACAAAAAACGCTAATTCTGAACAAACACATTTATCATTTAATAATGGTAAATATAATGTTCCAGATAATAAATTTGATGATTTTTATAAAAATTATTATAATGTTATTTCTGATGTAAATAATCAAGAAAGAGATTCTCTTTATTTGATAGAAAAGGTATCAAATTCTAAATTTTCATTTTTCATTGATTTAGATGTTCCAAAAAAGTCTGATTATAAAATATCGGATGAAGATGTTTTGGATATCATCGACGTTTCTAAAACTGTTATTTCTGAAATGTTTATTGGAAATGGAATGAATTTAGATGAATTTATTGTTTCTAAAAGAATTACTACAAGGGGATCAAATTATCATATTAATTTTTATAATTTAATTGTGAATAACGTTGTTGCAAAAAAATTAATTACAGAAATTTTACAAAAAGATTTATTATCAAATGATTTAAAAGGTTGTATTGATGTATCAGTTTACAGAACTGGTCTGAGAATGTTAGGTTCAAAAAAACTACAACGTGCTTCCAAAAATGAAGAATCAGAAAAAGATGCAAATGGTGTAGATGTAGTATATAAAATTTATGATCTTGATTGTGGTGAATTTATTGAATTGGAAGATACAACATTTCAAGATTTTTGTAAAACGATTGTAAAAAGAAGATCTGATGTAGAAATGTCTCAATTAAAACAAACATCCAAGACATCAGAAATGTCTGAATCTAAAATTCCAGTAAAAGGAATTAATAATGATAAAATTGAATTTGAAGTTAAGCGTCTTTTATTAGAATTAAAAGATAATAATGAATGTTTATCAAATTTTGATGTAACAGTTCAAAGGATTTATGCAAAACAAAACAAATTAGGTATTTTTTGTTATTATGTTTCAATTAATGGTAAGTATTGTCCATTTAAAAATAGAGAGCACGAAAGAAATACAAGTCCAATTTATTTTGAAATTAATATTAATGGTATTTATTTAAAATGTCACGATGAAGAATGTATAAGAAGAATTTATCCTGAATCTGGTTTTAAATTACCAGATGATTTTGAAGAAAAATATCCAGAAATTTATTTAAGTATGTCTACAAAATATTGGAAATCTGAAGTTACTGTTTCAGATGAATCAAGAAGATTATTAGAAACAAGTTTGTCAGGTTCTCATTATTCTATTGCAAAAGTTATTTTTCAAATTTACAAAGAACGTTTTAGAGTAGACGATATTAAAAATACAGAATGGTATGAATTTGATGGTATTCGATGGAAAAAAAGTCATTTAATCAATATTTTAATTTCAGAAGAACTTCCAAAATATTATAAAAGTATTAAAATAAGTGATACATCTTTACAAAGTAAAAATTTACAAGATTTTTTAATTAATAATGACAAAATTGATGCAAATAATCGTAATCAAATGGTTGACAATATTATTTCAAAATTAGAAAATGTAAGTTTTAAAAATAATATCATCTCACAAGTAATTTATTTATTTAAAACTTATGATAATGATTTTTATACAAATTTAGATTCTACACCTCATTTGTTAGGATTTAAAAATGGTGTGTTTGATTTTAGTCAAATGTCGTTTAGAGATGGATGTCAAAGTGATTATATTACATTTTCAACAGGATATGATTATATCGAGTATGATCCAAATTGTCAGAATGTTCAAGATATTTATACATTTTTAAGTCAAATTATTCCAAACAAACGAGTTTTAGAATACACACTCAAAGTTTTAGGAAAAGCATTAGTAGGAATGCCTGATGAACGTTTTTATATTTGGACTGGATTGTCTGGAGCTAATGGGAAATCAACTTTAGTTAATTTTCTTGAACATACCTTGGGAGAATATATTACAGGGGTAGATGTATCTTTGTTAACAAACAAAAGAGGTAGTTCAAGTAATGCATCACCAGATGTAGTTAGATTACGTGGTAAAAGAATTTTTACATTTCAAGAACCAGAACACGATGATAAACTTAGAACTGGTATTTTAAAACAGTATACTGGAGGAGATACTATTATTGCAAGAGAATTATTTAAAGCACCTATTTCATTTAAACTTCAAGGAACAATGATCATGTGTTGTAATGATTTACCTACCGTCACATCGATTGATGGAGGTACCTGGAGAAGAATACGTGTGGTGGAGTTTAAGTCGAGATTTTGTGAAAATCCAGTAAAAGAAAACGAATTCAAAATTGATCCTAGTATCAAGTATAAAATCAGATATTGGAGACCATATTTTATGAGCATTCTTATCCATTGGTATCAACGTTTCTTAGAAGAAGGAATGAATGAACCAGATGAAGTTAAGAAAGCAACTGCAAAATACAAGGTTGATAATGATAAATTCAATGAATTCTTTGATCAAGTATTAGAAGAATGTTCTGATGTATTTGAACCAAACAAAGTTATTTATAATCACTTTTCCAATTGGTGGTCAAATAATTATCCTAATTCTAGAATCCCTGATATTAAAGATCTTAGACGTGCTATGAAAATTAAATACGGTAATGAAAAAGAATCCATCATCAATAGATGTATGAATTATGGTTTCAATATTAAAATTAAACAATCATTCAATGAAGATTTTGATAATAATACAGAAGACTTGTAATAATATCCTCCATCTATAATTTCATAATAAAAATATTAAAATATTCGTTGAAAAATTAATTTAAAAATACTTTTATTATTGTATTAATAAAATTATTGAAAATGAATAATTCGGTAGTACCTAAATGTATTAATTTTAACGAATTAGTTAAAAATAGTAACACAACACTTTCATTAAACATACAAGATCGTTTAGTAGAACGATTAAATACACACTTTACAGAAGATGAACAACGTTGGTACGTGGCAAATTTATATGTTTATATGAATTATCACCCAACAAATGACTACCCAATCAATTTAGAACACGTATTTAGAATGATTGGTTTTGCAAATAAAGGTAATGCGATGAAGACCATAAAAAACAACTTTACAGAAGGTGAAGATTATAAGATTGTAGTTTTCCATTCAGAAAAACATAAAAATGAAGGTTGTTATAATAATCAAATAATTATTTTCCATACGGAAAAAAATAAATCTAAACAAGAAACACGTGGTAGAAAAGAAGAAACTGTAATGTTAAATGTGGATACATTTAAGAACTTATGTATGTTGGCGAAAACGGAAAGGGGTAAAGAGATACGTAAGTATTATGTGAAATTAGAGAATGTTTATAATGAAATTGTAATGGAAGAAATTAAGGAAAGTAAAAAGGAATTAGAGGAAAGTAAAAAGGAACTTGCAACATTAAAAAAATTAAAAACTAAAAAATGGTATAATCAAGAACCAGGTGATACTATTTATGCAATCAAAATTGACAATATTATAAAAATAGGAAAGACAAGAAATATTAAAGCGAGAGAAAGTTATTATACACAAAACCAAACTGGTGATGTTTTCTATATTAAAAAATGTCACAATTGTGATTTAAGTGAAAAGGTAATTCATCATATGTTAGATAAACATCGTTTAGAAAATAACAAGGAATGGTTTGATATATCAAATGAATTGGCTATTTATATGATAGATATAGTTTGCGATTTTTTAGATAATTTTATAAACTACAGTGAAAAGTTACCAATATCAAACCTGAAAGACTATTTGCATTCATGTTATAAAATCATAGAAGAACCATCTAATAAACAAGAAAGTGAAAACCCAGATGATAATACTACCTTTAAAGAAGACGTCGTTATACAGCAAGATATATTAAATAAAGTTGTCAATATCACATGCAATGAAGATAAAATGAAAAGATTCATACAAGAATTTTGTGAAATAAGTGATGATAATTCTTGTTTAAGTTATGAATTATTTGGAGCATATAGGATATGGTCAAAGGGGTTAACTAACAAGGATAGATCACATTTTTCAAAATTTATAAAAAAACATTATAAATCAACTAGAAAATATTATAAAGAATATAATGAATCTAGTTTATTAACGTATATAGGTATTAAACCAAAAAATTTAAATGTAATAAGAGAGGATAATCATACATTACCAAAATATGAAGAATTTGTTTTAACAGAATGCAAATACAATTATAATTATAGAATGGGTTATACTGATTTTGTAAAAGAATACAAAAAATGGGCTTTAAAGAAGTATCCAGATTATACATTTTCAAAACAAGAAAGTTTTAATATGGACTCGTATTTAAATAGACATTTTTTAAAAGAAAAAATAAATATGCCTGGTTATAGAAATGTTTTAGGAATTTGGGGTCTTCAATTAAAATCCGAAAATGCAGTCAGAATAGGTATAAATCCAACACATAGAAAAGAAATAGTTAAAGTCGACTATGAAACTAAAAAGATCATAGAAGAATATAAAAGTCTAACAATTGCATCTAATATCTTAAAATTAGAAAGAGATAATATTAGAAACTGTATACGAGATAAACGAATAATAAATGATAGTTTTCTTTTACAATACAAAAAAGATGTTGATTTATTGTAATTTTTTTATACTATATATATAATGAACTATAGTATAAAAGAAGACTCAACGATAAGTAAAAGGAATATTCTTAATTTAGATAATATAGATTTCGATACTGAAATTAAAGAAAAAGATGTTTTCATATGGGAACCTATAGATGAAAGATGGTCAAAAAAATTACTTTCTGAATGTTTTGTTATTAAAAATTGTTTATCAGATGGAAATTGTCAATTTCGTTCTATAGAAACTGCATTAACAAATGCAGGACACAAAACTGATCATGAAAAATTAAGAAGATCTATTTGTAAATATATTAATAATATAGATAACAATGAATTTTTTAATATTATACAAAGTTATCGTCTTGAAAAACAACACGGTGAATTCGAAGGAAATTGGGATCCATTTGTTATAAAAAACAAACGAGATTTTATAAAACAATTAAAACAACCAGGATTCAATTTCCAAGGTGACAATATAACTTTATCTTTAATATCACAATCTCTAAATATAGATATCATTATTTTAGACGACAATTTAAATATAACTGATTTAAGCAATCCAGAAAAACTAAATCAAAAATTAATAATTTTATACTTTGATAAAAAAAATAAACATTACAAAACAATTGGTATAAAATTAAAGAAAAAGGTACACAGTATATTTAAACGTTCAGATTTACCTATTGAAATTCTTAGAATAATAGATAAACAAAATTTTTTTTTACATCATATACAAACTATTTGTTTACAAGAACTCAAGTGCAAAAAATTAAATTTAAATACTGTAATAAAATCATTAGAAAATAAATTACAAATACCACTATCAAACAAAGATAAAGAAACTATTTTTAAAATAATTAGAACTATTTTAGAAAACGAAAATTATTTTAATAAAATAAAATCATCTTAAGTTTATACAAAATACATTCATCTTTATCAAAATACATTCATCTTTATCAAAATACATTTATATTCACCACTTGTATTTTGATTTTCTTTTTGGTGTTGATTTTCTTTTTGATTTATTTTTATATACTAGGCTATATTTTTGAAAATGTCGATGAACAAAATCAATATCACGTTTTATTTTTTCAGAAATATCTGGATGTCTATTTTTATTATAAATTGTTAACACATTTAATCTTTTTATTATTTGAGAATATGTTGCCTTACGTTTACTTAATAATTTTTTTAATAAAGAACGTCTTGATTTTGCTGTCATGTCAATGTGATATCCAAATAACAAACCCTTTTGTTTTATAGGTATTCTAACTTTTGATTTTGATCTTTTTTGAGATCTTCTTTTCTTTGAACTTTTGTACATTTTTGATTTAACGCGGGATCTTTTTTTTGAACTTTTATACATTTTTGATCTAGATCTTTTTTTAATTCTTGATCTTTTCTTAGAACCCTTTTTATACATTCTTAATTTATAAGTTTTACTTTTTGATTTTTTTGAATATTTTGGCGATTTCATTTGTTGTTATAATATAATATTTTTTTTTTATAAATATATATTAAATAATACTATGGAAATTACAATTCAACATTTGTTCATTCTAGTAATCGTTTTATTTTTTATACAATCTATATTAACTTCAAAAGAAAAATTTGAAGAAGACAATATGGAATATATAAAAGCAAAAATTATAGAAGACAAAGAAATGAAAAAAGATAAAGAATGTGGGCAAAAATCTGTAAATTACGGGTTTTTACATTATGTATTTAATTCTCCAAAAACACCAGCTAGATAAATATTGATATATTACATTTCGATTTCTAGTATATCAGCTACATACCAACCTAACATTGCAAAAATTTGATCTCCCACACTATTAATAAGCGAATCACTATATTTTTTACCACCAGGCCACCATTTAATTTTATCTAATATTACAGTTATTCCTGGAATATTTTCAAAATATTCAAAGATTATATGTAATATAAACCAATGTATGAAAGATATATGATAAAATCTTGCTATTATACCAGTACTAAAATGCAATAAAGAATATTGATCAAATAATGTTTTACCCATTATTACTTTAAGTAAATAAATTAATTTGTATATAAATTATACAAATTAAAACAATTGAAAAATATTTTAAAGACACATTTAAACAGATTATGTCAATTAGAAAAGATTTTGAAATATTCCTATATAAAAACAAATTAAATGAAAAATCTTTAATTGATATATTATCATTATTATCATCACAAACAGTTTCATTATTAATGAAAGATTTAAATAAAGTTTCAGACAAAGTATTAGATGATAAACTTTATATATTTACAGATGGAGGTTGTATTCGAAATGGTAAACCAAATTGTAAAGCTGGATATTCTGTTTTTTTTACAGATGATTCAGACTCTATATTATATCCATTCAATACTACAAAATTAATTATAAAAGAACCTACTAATAATAAAGCAGAATTATCTGCAATTAAATATGCGTTTTTAACTATACGTGAAAATATTGATCTATTTGAAAATAAAAATATCATAATCTGCACAGATAGTATGTATTCAATTAATTGTATAGAAAAATGGGCAAATTCTTGGATTAAAAATGATTGGAAAAATTCTAAAGGAGAACCTGTAAAAAATAAAAATATAATTGAAAGTATTTTAGAATCAAAGAAATATATTCAGGATCAAAATAAAAATATAAAAATAGATTTTAAACACGTTTTTTCACATACACAAGAGCCTGAAGATAAAAAATCTTTAGGGTATTATTTGTGGTACGGAAATAACGTGGTTGATGAAAATATTAAAAAAATATTGAATTTGTAATTTATCAAATTTATAAGAATTTATCAAATTTATAAGAATTTATCAAATTTATAAGAATTTATCAAATTTATAAGAATTTATTAAATTTATAAGAATTTATTTAAAAATAAAAATTAAGATAACTATATAAATTATGTCCTATAATTTTGTAAATATTATTGGTTATGGTTATGTAGGAGGTGCTATTGGTCATTTGTGTAAAAGTAATAAAATTCCATTTTGTACATATGATGTAATTAAAAAATCTGAAGAATTGGCAGTTAACAATTTTTCGGATATTACTGAATTAGTTTTACATTCAGAAAGTAGAAATTCACATAATTTTTATTTCATTTGTGTACCTACTCCACCAAAGGATGATACTGGAGAATGCGATACAACTATTGTAGAAAAAGTTATGAGTCAATTGTATGAAAAAAGTACAAAGACAACTTCTGTAATTATTAAATCCACTGTTAAACCAGGTACATCAAGATATTTGTCTGAAAAATATGGTTCCAAATTAAACGTTGTATTCTGTCCAGAATTTTTAAAAGAAAAAACATTTCAAGAAGACATGTACAATGCAGAATTTTGTTTATTAGGAACTAACAATACAGATTTAGATCAACAAGTAGGAAATGTAATGAAAGATTTATATAGACACAAACAAATCGATGTTATTTTTAAGAGTTATGAAGAATGCGAATTATTCAAATACACAATCAATGTGTTTTTAGCTGTAAAAGTTTGGTACTTTAATGAAATAAGCGAAGTATGTGATCGTTTTGGTGTAAAGTATAATAATTTAAAAGAACTCTTTCATCTAGAACCACGTATAGGAGAATCACATATTGATGTACCTGGTCACGATGGTGCGTTTGGTTTTGGTGGTAAATGTTTACCAAAAGAAACGTTGGCTTTAAAACATTTACAAGAACGTTTAGGATTGCCAAATGATGTACTATCGAAAATTTTAGATCGTAATGATTATTTTAGAAGTAAACAATAATTACAAAAAAATAACAAATTTGTTTAAACATAATATTATTTAATGTTTAAATGAAAATTGATTCATATACAATTGTAGATAATGTTTTAACATTACATTTTGATTGTTATTTTCGTCAAATTAGTTATATAAAAATGGAATCAAGTTATATTTCTGATTCTGGTACATTGGATTGTGAAGAAATGGAAATAAAGTATTCAAAAAACAGAAACGTTTTAAACACATTTATAAAAGATGATACTGATATAATTGTAATTTTGATAACAGAATTTGATAATAAAATGATTTATTATGCGTATTATATAAATAAAAATAAACAAAATAGAATAGAAAATCAAGAAAATTTATTAGAAAAAGGTCTTGTTAGTTTATTAACATCTAATAAGACAACGAATATAATAAAAAGTAATAAAATAAATGAGGTCAATGAGACAAATAAGATAAATCAAGTAGATCAAAACAATTCAGATGGAATAAAAATCTGTCCTATAAAAAATCAAAATATTTTTGCAAAAATTAAAAAGAAAGTATAACGTATGGAATTACAACGTTTGTGTAAAAGAATGAACACTTTAAATTCAAGTGTGGAAAGAGCTTATACAAAAGATATTACATCAATTATAGAAGATTTATTTTTTGAATACGATATATATTACAAAGACACAACTACAACTGTACCAAAAGATATTATTCTAAGAAAATTTTTATCTATATTTGAAAAAGAAATTGAAACCAAAACCTGCATAGGCATATCTAAAAATGGTAACAAATGCTGTAAAACAGCACAAGTAAATTCAAATTATTGTAAAATTCATAAATATTTAGAATTTAAAGAAAATCTTGAAAAATCACAAGAAAATCTATTTGTTATTAGCGATACACAAAAAAATACTCATATAGATATAGAAAATATGAAAAAACAAGTAGTCGATGGAAGTGTGTATTATGTAGATTCGTCATTTATATACGATACCAATACTCTTGAAAGAGTAGGATATGTAGATAATGACAAATATGTATTAACAGATGATCCGTTTGTTTTGTGTTTATAAAACTTACAATTGTTTACAAAACTTACAATTGTTTACAAAACTAAAGTATAAATTTTATTCATTATTAGTCATTAATAAAAAACTATATTAAAATTGTTATATAATATAGTTATATTAAAGTGCGTCATTTCTTTATTTTTTTATTTTTTTAATAAATAAAATGTTATATTATTTGATACAAAGTTGTTTAGCGCATATTTCGATGAGTTTTCCTCCTTCAAGATACAATCAACTAAGTAAGTATTATTCAGATTCTGGATTAGTAAATTATAATTTACGTTCTCCATTAACTGTACCACCTGATTATTTTAGTTTTCCATGTAAAGGATTTCCCAAAGGTCCTTCAGTTGCAATATTCGATTCAAATACTATAACTGTTACATTAGAAGGAACTGCTACACACGGAGGTGGCCATTGTCAATTAGGAGTTTCATACGATGATAATACATTTGTTGTTTTGAGAACTGTTTTAAATAATTGTTTGTTAGATTCAATGACATATTCATTTGATTTACCAGAAAATATATCAAATCAAAATCTTACTGTTTTTTGGACATGGATTAATAGAATTGGGAACAGAGAATATTATATGGAATGTTCAGATGTTACAGTAAATAATTATGGAACTAACACATATATACAAGGAAAGGAACTTTTAGTTGTTAATATAGGAAATAATCCTAGAATTCCAGAATGGGAAATAGGAGCTCCTAGTTCTATAGATGGAAGAGATTTACTTGCTCAAAGAAATGACATAACTATAAGTAAACAAGAAGATAATAGTAATACAATTAATAATAACAAGCGTTTTCAACGAAAATATAAAGACCAACCAAAACAGTCAAAAAATCAAGAAAAAGAACAATCAAATTATAAAGAAACAACCAAAGAAAAAGATCAACATAAAGAAAATCAATCAAATTATCAAGAAAAGGATAAAAATATTTCTAATAATTGTATTTTAGGCGATATGCGTTGTAATGGCGTAGGCTTTGATACTTGCGTGTATAATAAATGGGTATATAGAGATTGTGCTCCTGGTACAAATTGTCAAGAAAATGCTAATAGTATACTATGTGTTTAATATATTTTTAAACATTCTTTTTATGTTTTTAAATAATTCATTAATTTTTTAAATTTATCTTCAATTGATATCTTTTTAAATTTTAATAAATGTTTTTTTATTAAAATATTTTGAATTCATTTTTTATTAGGAGAGTTAAGAAAAAGCATACTATACGTTTAATTTGAGTATGCCAAACCACCCATACCGGCCATAATTCTCAAAACGTTGTAGTTGACAGCAAACACTTTGAGAGCACCTCCAGTTTCTACATCAAGGTGCAATGTAGCATTATCAATACGAGACATATTGACTGTACCACTTGGTTGATGTTGTTCTGGGTTCAAGGCAAAGGAGTATACATAGACACCATCTCCTGGAATAGAAGTGTGATGTTGATATGGTTGAACCAAGTTAAAGTAAGCTCCATCACGTTCAGAGAATCGATCTTGACCGTTCAATTGCAACTTTGCAGTATTAACTGTTTCATAACTAGTTGGTGCAGCACCCGAAGAAGTATCTTGAACAACCCAAACAAGTTCTTTACATGGATGATTCAATGCAAGTTTGCTCTTGTAAGCACCTGCAGAAACAGTTTCTGCTCCAGTGAATTGCAATTGTTCAATCAAGTATTCGTGTTGAACTTGAGCAAATTGACGACGTTCATCAGTATCAAGATAGATATAATCAACATACAAAGATGCATCCAATGTTGGTGCACTTGTACTACTTCCATTACATAAACTAACAAAAGAGGCAAAAGTAATGTTGAATTTAACTTCGTGGTATTGCAATGCAATCAATGGCAAAGCCAAACCTGGATTTCTACAGAACCAGAATTGCAAAGGAATGTACATAGTATATTCTGGAGTAGCACTAGCATCATCTGTAGTCATGTCAGTTGTATGACCAACCATCTTCTTATAACCACTTTCTTTTTCAGATGTTTGAGTCAATTCATTCCAAATATTCAACCAAGTACCATAGTGTTTATCAATAGTTTGACCACCAATTTCAATTGAAACTTCTTCAATCAAATTGTGTCCAAGATATGGATGCCAAGCTTCTCCAATTGAACCAACTGTAGCTTGGAGGTATACTTTGTGGATCAAATCACCGTTTCTAGAAACAGTGCAAGATACTTTGCGACCGAAATCGACTGTACCATTAACGAATCTACCCCACCTTTCGGTGTATTTAAATTTATTGTCTAATAGATTAGGGTCTAGACTATATCTTAAGCGAGGGTCATAGACCCCCTCGCCCACTACCATTTAGTCGTTGAACTGCACTCTTGGATTTTAATTCATTCAAATATGATAAAGCATTTTCATACAATTCATTTAAAAGAATTGTTTTTGAAACAAAATATTTATTTTTTTCACCTGGATATTTTACACAATATCCATTCTTATGTTTTTGAATATATTTTTCATTTTCAGACTTTTTTACAACTAAAGGCTCAGTTAAATTATTTAATTTATTTAAATATTTAATTGCCCTATTATAATTATATTCATCTGTCTTACTTTTTGAAATAAATTTTTTTTCAGGTCCCATTGGATGATTACAAATTCTATAACCACCATTTATCTTCAACATATACATAGACAAATCTAGATTTACTTCTGTTTCATAAGAAACATTTAACGAATCGTTAATTTTTTTCTTAGTATCTTCATGTTGTTTTCCATTTGAACCACCTCGTTTAATATTCATACCATTTGGAACTATTGTATTGTATTTTTCAATATAAAATAATTCCCTTTCATTTAAATATTCTTGTTCACATTCTTCTAATAATTCTATTAAAAAATGCTTTTCACCATATTTTCTTAAAGATTTATTTAAAACTTTACAATTATCTTTATATTCTCTCTTAGAAGCATCTATATGTTGCTTCCATCTGTTTTCTAATGATTGTACAGTTTGTCCTATGTATTTTTTACCAGACGGAGATGTTATCATATATATAATCCCCATTGTTAGTTATTAATATCATAGGTAAATAATTCTTTAAATTAAAATCTTTAGAGCTTGGCTGCTGATTGCCCAATCCTTTTAGATTATCACTGTACCCAAGTTTAATCTTGGCCAGAAAATTCTTTCGAAAATTCTTTAGTACTAAAAGGCTCTAAGGGGTTTTCAGCAATTTGATAGTGTTGCAAAAATAACTTTGTAGAAAAAGTTTATTTTCACTAGTAGCTATACATATTAATCAACGGATAAAAACAAAGTGTGGACTAACATTGATTAATAGAGGAGTATTAACTGTTTTTTCTATAACATATCCCCTTAGTTATAGCAGGCTACTTTTCTACCCTTTAATGTTTAAAAGGTTTGTTCGATTGCTTCAATAGCAAAGTTAGTGTGTCGTCTGTAAACGACCTTGAAAAAAGTAATTTGCTTTAATACCCTACCTTTCGGTATATTTAATTGAAATAATTATTTCAAGGGAATAGACTATATCTTAAGCGAGGGTCATAGACCCTCGCCCACTACCTTTTAGTCGTTGAACTGCATCCATAGATAAAAATCCTTAGGATTTGGCTGCGTGCTTATCCATTTCAAGAATTTATATAAATTATAAATTCTATCATATATTGCCTTTTTACTATACCTCAGTGTATTCTGAGCCAGTAAATTCTTTCGAATTTACCTTAGTAGCAAATAATTTTACTAGTTGATTGTGATTATATATTAATTGATAATCTATCTTGTCATTTTTTATTAAATTTAAAGTCTTTT
>JACCDZ010176847.1_pt1 | contig 32214 bp, 27 predicted proteins | sample 7449551 | NCBI WGS metagenome assembly JACCDZ01 (sample SAMN15323452, study PRJNA562643) | freshwater metagenome | isolation source: river surface water | place: USA:Blue River Watershed | collected 2017-08-18 | reverse complement strand
TTGTTGCAAAACAAGGCCACCGATAAACACAGCCATTTGTTCATCGAAACCCCCTATCGCACAGACCGGTTGCTGCAGTTTTTTTGCAAGAATTTACCGAGCGATATGCTGCTTTGTATCGCCAGAGATCTGCATACCGAACAGGAATCCATCCGCACACTTACCATCGCCGAATGGAAGAAAAAAACCGACACTTTCGGCAAAAGTCCCTGCGTTTTTGTGGTAGGTCGTTGACACATTCCATAACCTTATTCACAAACGGAGAACAACTTATAACACAATTTTCATCAAGAGCTTGTTAAATTTGCATCAACACTATTTGTAGTCCATCATCATGAGAGATATTTTCGATAAACTGCATGAGCGCATGGGTCCTTTGGGCCAACACGCCGACGACGCACACGGTTACTACACCTTCCCTAAACTTGAAGGTCCGATCGGACCCCGCATGATCTTCAGGGGCAAAACACGTTTGAACTGGAGCTTGAACAATTATTTGGGCTTGGCAAACCACCCTGATGTAATGAAAGCCGATACCGATGCGGCCGCTCAATTTGGTATGGCCTACCCAATGGGGGCGCGTATGATGAGCGGAAACAGCAACTACCACGAACAATTAGAGCGCGATTTAGCCAGTTTCGTCCAAAAGCCCGATTGCATTTTATTGAACTACGGTTACCAAGGTGTGTTGAGTGCGATTGATGCATTGGTTGACCGCCATGACGTAATTGTTTACGATGCAGAATCTCATGCCTGTATCATCGATGGGGTTCGTTTACACATGGGCAAGCGCTTTGTGTACAACCACAACAACATGGAGAGTTTGGAGCAGCAGCTCAAGCGTGCCACCAAATTGGTTGAAACCACCGGCGGTGCGATATTGGTGATCACTGAGGGTGTTTTCGGCATGACCGGCTCTCAGGGAAAACTGAAAGAAATCGTGGAATTGAAAAAGAAATTCAATTTCCGTTTGTTCGTTGACGATGCACATGGTTTCGGCACGATGGGCAAGACGGGTGCGGGTACTGCTGAAGAGCAAAACTGCACAGAAGGCGTAGACATCTACTTCTCAACGTTTGCAAAGTCGATGGCTGGCATCGGAGCATTTATCGCCTCTGAGCCCCATGTAATCAAATTCTTGCGCTACAACATGCGTTCACAGATTTATGCCAAAGCACTTCCCATGCCTTTGGTTGTGGGCTCAATCAAACGTTTGGAAATGATTCGCACGATGCCCGAATTGAAAGAAAAGTTGTGGACCATCACCAACGCATTGCAAAACGGACTAAAAGAAGCCGGTTTCAACATCGGTATCACCACTACCCCAGTTACCCCTGTGGTTTTGAACGGTACGATCCCAGAAGCCACCCACCTCACACACGATTTGCGTGAGAACTTCAACATCTTCTGCAGTATTGTGGTTTACCCTGTGGTACCCAAAGGCATGATCATCTTGCGTTTGATCCCCACCGCGGTGCACAGTTTGGAGGATGTAAAAGAAACCATCGAAGCTTTTAAATCTATCAAAAACAAATTGGACTCTGGCGAATATCGCAAAGAAAAATTGGCCGAGTTCGCCTAATTTCGTTGCCGTAGTTAACGGCAGCGGAGTATGGAATTAAGAAAAAATATCTCGCAAGGGTCGTTTTGGTTCGCCATCACGACCCTTGTTGTTTTTAGCATCGCCAGGTGTCATCGATTGGCATCGAACGACAGGCAATTGGCGGCATCGGTATGGAGCGACAGTGCGATGCAGTTGGACATGAACAACTACCAAAAGCAAACGCGTTACAATCGAAACAGGAAGCGATTTTACCCCAACAAAGGAAAAGAAGGTTTAGATGTATCGGGGGCCTATCAGCATTATCATCACCGCACACAAAAAACCCTTTCGCCCAAATTGGCGCTGGAGTTATTGTTGGCATTACGACAGACCAACGGCGCCAAACAAAGAGGAATGAACGCGGCCGATAGCCTGCGGCTCGGCCGCGAGTTGAGTGTCGGACTGAAACAGTCAAATCCATATGGTTCCAGGCCTCTGGCCTGGAACCATATGGATAGCACCCAGTGGGACGCCCTGCCCGGCATCGGTCCAGCCACCGCCCGAAAAATCATCCGTTACAGAAACAAACTCGGCGGCTTCACACATGCACAGCAATTACTCGAAATCCCCAAGATCGACACCCTACTTGCTACCCTACTGGCAGAAACATTCTCCTACTCCCCAGCAGAAATAACAAAACTCAATCCAAACCCCAACTGGTCAACCCTTTACAAACACCCGTATGTTGGACCCGCCAAAGCCAAAATTCTGCACCCCTTCCTCGCACATCACCAACCCCTAACACGCCAAGATTGGAACCAAATCCAAGGACTAAATCGCGAGGAAAAAGAAAAAATCAGCCCCTACCTTTCGTTCACCGACTAAAAAAATCGTGCACCCATGAACTTGACAGGAAATGACATTTCTTAGGATTTTTCAAACCAAACCTTTTCTATCTTTGTTGAGCAATTATGGCAAGTTTTCAAGAGAGTGAAAGTGTGCAAATGGTACGTCAAACCGTACGTGATTTTGCCGAAAAAAACATCCGTCCTTACCTGATGGAATGGGACGAAGCCCAAACCTTCCCCGTGCATATCTTTAAAGCACTCGGTGAATTGGGCCTCATGGGTGTGTTGGTCCCCGAAAAATACAATGGTTCTGGACTCTCCTACTTTGAATACGCCGCAGGCATCGAAGAATTAGCCAAAGTATGTGGATCGGTTGGTTTGAGTATGGCCGCCCACAATAGCTTGTGCACAGGTCACATCCTTGCCTTCGCCAACGAAGAACAAAAAATGCGTTGGTTGCCCAAATTGGCCACCGCAGAATGGATTGGCGCTTGGGGTCTCACCGAAGCCAATACCGGATCCGACGCACTGCGCATGCAATGCACCGCAAAAAAAGACGGCGAATACTGGGTATTGAATGGATCAAAAAACTGGATCACGCATGGTATCACCGGCGATGTTGCTGTAGTCTTGGCCAGAACTGGCGAACTGCTCGACTCACGAGGTATCACCGCATTTGTTGTTGAGCGTGGCACCCCCGGATTCAAAGGCGGCAAAAAAGAAAATAAATTGGGCATGCGCGCCAGCGAAACTGCCGAAATGATCTTTGAAGATTGTCGCGTCCACGAAAGCCAAATCCTTGGCAATGTAGGCGACGGTTTCATACAAGCCATGAAAGTGTTAGACGGCGGTAGAATCTCTATTGCAGCACTCTCATTGGGTATCGCAAAAGGCGCATTTGAAGCCAGTGTGAAATACGCACAAGAACGCGAGCAGTTCGGCAAACCCATCGCACAGTTTCAGGCAATTGCCTTCAAACTTGCCGATATGGCCACACGCATCGAAGCAGCAGAATTACTCACCCTTGAAGCCGCTGATCGTAAAAACAAAGGTCTCAGCATGACCAAAGAAGGTGCCATGGCCAAGTATTATGCCTCAGAAGTGAGCGTATATTGCGCCAACGAAGCCGTCCAAATCTTTGGTGGATACGGATTTACCAAAGATTTCCCAGTAGAAAAATTCTATCGCGATTGCAAACTTTGCACCATCGGAGAAGGCACCAGCGAAATCCAAAAACTGGTGATTTCAAGAAACATTCTGAAAGATTAAAATTACTTGTCAATTTGAAAAGAAAAACGTATTTTTGTAACCCAAAATAAAATTTAACATGCTTGTAATTAACGTAAAAGAAAACGATTCGCTCGAAAAAGCTTTGAAGAAGTTCAAGAAGAAGTTCGAAAAGACTGGTGTTGTAAAAGAACTTCGCGCTCGTCAAGCTTTCGAAAAGCCCTGCATCACCAAGCGTATGCAGAAAATTCGTGCGGCTTACAAACAGCAAATGCAAATCGCTGACGTAGAAGGATAATTCTACCCAGTCGCTAGATATTGAAGCCACCCTCGGGTGGCTTTTTTTGTTATGGATTATTCAGCACCCAACCTCACTTACGTGGATGCAAAGCATGAATCTGCTTCAATTTCTCAAATGAGTTCTTGGTATACACCTGGGTGGCCGACAAATTCGCATGTCCCAAAATATCTTTGATCGCCAACAAATTGGCCCCGTTGTTCAACATGTGCGTCGCAAAACTATGCCGTAACACGTGAGGACTCGTCTTTGCCGCATGCGAAAACAATTTCAGATAGTGATTCACCAATCGATACACATATACTGGATAAAGCGGCTGTCCTTTGTCAGTCACAAACAAATACACATGCGCATGATCAGTCAATAACACCTTAAGCCAATCAACCATCTCAGGATGCATCGGAATGATGCGCTCCTTATTGCGCTTACCCAATACCCGCAGTGAATTCCGGTGAAAGTCGATATCGCCCACCTTCAATCCAATCAACTCACTCAATCGCATACCGGTGGTGTACAACATCAACAGCAACAATCGATCGCGCTCGCCATGCTCCACCTCATTCCAAGGAAACCGCGTAAACATCGCATGCAAGTCCGCCGCAGGAATATCCTTTACCAACACCTTGGGCATTTTAGGCAACACAATCTTGCTCATTGGATCCACCTTCAACTCCCCCTGCTTGCGCAAATATTTAAACCAACCACGTACGCTGGATACTTTGCGATGTACCGACCTCGCCGTTAGTCCATTCTGCAACAACATCGCCATAAAGCCACGAATATGAATGGGCTTACAATCCGATAACTGTGCCACGTACTGCGTAGCCAAAAAATCAGTAAACTGCAGCAAATCGCCGCCGTAAGCAGATACAGTATGAACCGACATACGCTTGGTTTTGGCGATATAATCCAAAAACTGCAAACGCTGCGACTCAATCATGGCGCGAAAATTAATCGATGGTGGCCAGCACCTTTAGCTCAATTCCGATGGGCGTTGGCAAACAATTGATCTCCAATGTAGTTCTGCAAGGGGGATTTTCTCCAAAATACTCAGCCCACAAACGGTTGTAAATGGGGAAATCATCCTTCATGTTTGTCAAAAAGACGGTCACATCCACGATCCTATCCCAACTGCTTCCTGCATCTTCCAAGATCCAACGAACATTCTGAAACACACTCCTGCATTGCAACTCAATGTCGTAACTCACAATCTCTCCCGCTTCATTCAATTCTACTCCAGGGATTTTCTTGGTACCTTTTTCTCTTGGACCTACACCACTCAAAAACAACAAGTTTCCCACGCGCTTAGCATGGGGATACAAACCCACGGGTTCAGGGGCTTTTCCACTGTTAATGCTCTGATCAGACATACGACAAAGTTAACGCTTTGGGGTGGGTTTTGCGGCGGGTTTATTCGCAGGCGTCACTGGTTTTACCGGCGCGGGCTTAACTGGCTTTGGCTTAGCACGATGCCAAATTGGCGGCGTTGTATACACCACAGCGCCATAAGTACTTCCCTGGGCCACCATCTTACCAGCCACAATCATCCGCTTCATATTCGGCGTAAAAACTGCTTCGCGAGCCGTAGTAATCAAATTCTTCTGAACCGATACACATGCCCCCGTATTTACATCCCATACTCGAACCTCTCCATCGTTACCAGTTGACACCAAATATTGATCGTTTCGAGAAAAACTCACTGAATTCACCTTCCAAGTATGTCCCAACATCGTCTTCAATGGCTTACCCGTTGCAATATCCCAAATCACCACCGACTTATCATTGCCTCCTGTTACCAACAATCGCTTGTTGTTTGACAAGGCCAAACAATTGACCGGCATGGTGTGAACACCCACAAATCGCTGATACACACGACCCGTAAAATCAATAGATTCTACGTCATTGTTGCTATTATTTGCGATATAAAACGTTTTTCCATTGGGTGCTGTCAACAAATCATTCACGGGTTTACCATAAGAATACACCCGAGGTTTTTGATTATTGGTTGGATTGGCCACATCGTACAAACGAATGGTACCATCTACCGAAGCAGTCATCACAAATTTACCCGCTGCATCAAATTCTACCGCAGTAATCGCATCCTTGTGATCCATGGTCTGAAACTTTAACGCACCCGTCGCAACATCCACCACACGCAACGAAAAATCCTTGGAACCACTGGCCAGCAAAGTACTCTGGGCATCAAATGCCAAACAAGTAACCGCACCGTTATGCCCTGTAAAGGTCTGACTCAACTTAAAAACACCATTGCTGTCCAACGCATACAACAACACCTTCCGGTCCCACCCTCCTGTAGCCACCCATTTTCCATCGGGCGATATCGCAGCAGATTCCGTTGAAGATGTATGTCCCATCAGCTTCTCCTGCAACGCGAAAATTGTATCCGTTGGCAAAATCACCGCAGCGCTATCTGTCAACATGGTTGAATTCGCCTTCGTTGTTTCAGGAGACACCGCAGTCGCAGTAGTTGTGGCCACCGGCTTTCCCGCCGTTGCTGGCTTTCCGGCAGTAGCCGGCTTTCCTGTTGGCTGCTTTGATTGTGCCATCAATGAATTGACACTTGTGCTATTCATTAACAACAAGGCACTCACTACCAAGGACTTACGGGACAAATTAAATACGAATGTTTTCATAAATGGGGCTGCAGCTTTACATATCAAAATTAAAGCCAAACCCTCGACAAATGACCGGTTGTGGATAATTGACCTACGACACGTATTCAACGAATGCGATTCCCTGTTCCTCCAACTTCGCAAGAATGGGTGTATACCACGACTTATCGAATGGTATAACAGCACCTTGACCCGCTGCATCCCCCTCTAAAAATGTTTCCACACCCATGGCCAAGGGCAAACCAACGGTTTTCGCCATAGCCGTGCGATCACCCCCTTCGCCTTGCACAGACAGCACAGAAAACCACTGTTTCATTGAGCCATCCTCTGCCCGCAAATCCAACCGATGCACCATCACCACTTCGTCTTTATCATCCTCTTCCAATCGCCACCGATCCAATAAAATTTTCTCAAGGATTTGAGCAGATGTTTTACCTACCGTTTCCAATTCAGCCACTCCTTCATCCAAACGCAAAAACGACATAAACGGCCCCAATCCGCAGGTAGACGCATCTTCTGCCAACACGGCAACCCAATCGGCCGTTGTCTTGCAGCCCGTATGTGCTTCAAACCAAGTTTGTGCGGACTGCCAATCACCAACGTGTTGCGCATCCGTGAAGCCCAAATTCACCAAGTGTCCCCATGCCTTACAAAATCCATTGCGCCTCAATGTACCGCGCAAAAGTGTTTTTGCATCGCCCAAACCATACAATTGCTCATAGGTCAAACTATTTCTGTTGGGGTATAAATCGAACGTCCCCAACCCGGGAACATCCATACTACGCGCATGCTGAAACACATCCATCCCCGGCAAACGCTGGGTTTGTCCATCCTCCTTCCAAACGCAATCGCCGCCCTGTCCGGCCAAAACAACATTGGTGGGATTCCAAGTAAATTTATATTGCCAGGGGTTCCCTTCGCAATCGCCCATTGCCACCAGGCCTCCACAATGGCTCTCAAATCCTTCCACCTGTAAACCTTCCGACCTTGCTTGATCCAACAATCGACTGGCGCTCAAATGATCAATGCCCGGATCCAACCCCAACTCATTCATGAATAACAAGCCTTTCTTGGCCGCCTCAACACCCAACGAATGCATTTCATCTGAAGTATAGGATGCAGTAAACAAATGTCGGCCATGCTTCAAACAAGCCTTGGCCACTGAAATATGCATGGTCGGCGGCAATACACTTACCACCAAATCCACACTGGCCACAATAGCGTCCAACACCCCTGCATCGCCCAATTCTGCCACCACCAGTGACACTGAATCTGCCACAGCAAAGGAGGCCTGTAATCGCTCAAAATTCAAATCGAAAACCTGTAGAGTCAACCCATTCTGCTGACAATAACCACCCAAGTATTCAATCAAATAGCCAGCGCTTCGGCCCGCACCCAAAACGCCAATCCGTTTTACCGCCTGTTTCATACTCCAGCAATTTCTCGCTGTCGCTTCGCTTCATACAACAACAAGGAAGCCGCAACAGACACGTTCAAACTATCCACCATGCCAAACATGGGTATATTAATATTCAATCCTTTATCACGCCAAAAATCAGACACCCCTTGATGCTCCGTACCCACCAACATGGCCACACTCCCCAACAAATCTGCTTCCCAAACGCTCACCGATGATTCCATGAAAGTCGTAAACAACTTTACGCCATGCAATTGAATAATCGACCATGCCTGCTCAGAAGTCATCACGTACAAGGGAACCGTAAATGCCGTTCCCACACTATTGCGAATCACCTGAGGATGATATCCATCAATTCGCTCATCGCAGAGCACAACGCCAGTGGCACCTGCTGCATCCGCTGACCGCAACAACGCACCCAAATTACCCGGTTTTTCTACCGATTCAACCATCAAATAGAATCCCCCTGCCTCCGGTTTCCACTGCGGCAAATCCTGCGCAAATTCAAAGACCGCCAAGGCGTTTTGACCACTCTCTTTCACCACCACCTTGGCCCATGCAATGTCGTTTAGCTCAATTTGCTGAACCCCCGAGGGCAACGCATCCAAGGCCAATTCATTCAACAACGTATCCCAGTCCATTCGCTTGGGATTGATGACCATTTCAACCAATGTCAATCCAGACTGAATGGCCAACCGAATTTCATTCAAACCCTCTACCGTAAACCTGCGCATTTGTCGGCGAACCTTCGCTTTCTCCTGCAACAAAACCACATCCTTTAACCAAGGATTTTGGGCGGATGTAATGGCTTTAATCATACCTATTCGGCTTGCGTTCTGGCTTATACCACTTCCGAGTCATTCAACCAATCCTGACTCTTCTTTACACGCAAAAAACGCGCAACAATGAGTCCGAACAACATATTCCCCAAAATCAGCCCGGGCAAACCTTGTAAGTAGGCCCACAAAGTACCCATTTCAGTTTCACGAATTTGCTTTACCAACTTATCCATGTCCTCGTTCGACATCCACTTGGTCTGTCCCAAACCGGCCTGCATTTGTTGAATCAACAACGACTTGGTTTGTTCTACCAAAGAAGCATCCACAAATCCATACAATACATTATCTGCCAAACTTCCAATCACCACGGCAAAAATCACGGCCCTCAAACAACTCATCAACGCATGACGATAGGTGTAATGATTGCCCTCTAATTGTCGCCTATCGCCCTGACCACCCATCACCATGGCGGCCAACACAATCAGGAACGACAATACCGTAAAAGCCGGCATAAAGCGATATTCCCAATGTTGCGCTACATAGACCACCACTTTGGCCATGAAAATAAACACCCCCGCCAGCACACCGTGAAATACGGATGCCCGATTAAACAACAACTTAATTCTGTCTAACATCATTTTTCATATAACAACCCTTCCGCAAGGTACCCAAAACACGGCCTTTTAATGGCATATCAGCACAAGGAATGTTGTAAGCCCTACTGAATTGTTTCTCAGCAGACGCAACATAGGTACCATCCAATTCAAACAAAGTCAAATCCGCAGAAACACCCACTGCAATGCCTTTGGTTTCAACACCCATAAAGGTCCTACTTCCAGCATACATCAGAGGCACCCATCGATCAGGACTTACCTGTTCAAACGCCTTACACAATATCGGGAAGGTCATCGACAAAGTTGCCGCACCCCAGGCCGCATAATCAAATTCTACTTTTTTCGATTCGATGTCCTCAGGATGGTGATTGCTAACCACGGCGGTTAATGTACCATCCAACAACCCCTCCAACAAAGCCTGTCTATCACGCTCACCACGCAATGGTGGGATCACCTTTAAATTCTCATCAAAACCTGTAAGCGCCTCATCGGTTAGCAAAAGGTTCAATACCGGCACGCTCGCCACAATAGCAACCCCATCGCTCTTGGCTTTCCGAATAATTTCAACACTCTCAGCAGAACTCACACCCAACACACTCAATCCACAACCCAAATGTTTGGCCATCTCAATATCCGATAACAACTCCACGGTTTCGCTCACTGCAGGCATTCCTTTGAAACCCAAAGAAGCATTAACCAACCCTTCATGCATCTTTCCGTCTGCGGCCAAGGCCTTCTGATAAGGGAAATGCGTATACTGTAAGCCCAATGATTTGCAATATTGCATCAACTTACTGCGAAGTCCCACCGAAGCACTGCTATGCATACCATCCGTAAAAGCAACCGCACCCGCCACATGCATCTCATAGACCTCTGCCATCTCCTTGCCATCGCCCTGAACACTTGCAAGACCCCAAGGCAAAATTTCAGCCGACAACTGCGAACCCACTTGCTTCACTTGGGCAATCACTGATTCATTGTCTGATTTTGGATTTTGGCCACACAATGCCGCAACCTGCGTAAACCCGCCCTGTTGCGCAGCCTGTGAATAGCTAATCAACGACTCCTTCCAAGGTTCACCCGGATCCGGACAAACACCAAATGCGTCCATCCATCCCAAAGAAACATAAGCCCCGTGACCATCGATCAACTCCGAGGCAGCCATGCCCAAGCCCTCGCCAATGGCTTCAATCTGACCATCTTTGATCAAAATCTCAACCAGCTGATTGTGATAATCGCTGCTGAGATCGAATAATCGTACGTTTTGTAGGAGGGTGGTATGATTCATGATTTATGGTTCCTGTGTTTTTATGTTTGTGCGCCTCAAAAGCAACAGCACCTCTACCGCGAAGAAAATGGCAGCCCCCCAAATAAACAAGCGCCAAAGCACCTTTAAGGGTTCATTCTCAAGAATTGATGATTTACCATCTCCTTCACTACTATTCCAACGCATTTGTGTCTGCGCCAAAACCAATTTCCAGTTTGGATCCGATGTTAAATTCGATTCCAACCTTGGCCAATTAAATGCCAGCGTAATCGGCAATTTTTCCAAAGGCGATACCAAGCGATAATGTCCGGGAGCACTCGGCTCCGCGCCCAAATAAATTGAAGCCTGCTGCTGGGCATTGGTCTGAACTTCTACCATAGCAGACCGTCCCATACCCTGCAATTGCACAGCGCGCTCATCCGTGGCGATGGGTGCCGGCAACGACATCATTTGCTTTGAAAACAACACACCGTACAAGGGCTTTTCCTGGGCGGTACTACTGGCAAAAACCTGCGTAACCACAGGTAAAAACCACCCTGAATTCAAGAATTGTTTGCTACCCTCGTTCAGATCCGACAGCCAAAACCACTGACTACCCGATTCGATGCGTTGCGATAACAATAACGACTGTCCACCCTCCAACTGAAGCACGGACTCTGCATCACCCATGGCCTCGCCGACAAAAACAGAGGAAAATGCGGGCATATTCACCTTGTCTGACAACTGTTCTGAGAAAATCCCTTGAAACAATGGATGACTGAGTCCGGCCGAAGCCATCCGCTCATCCAACCGTTTCCATGTCCCATTAATATATTGCTGCTTCAACACATCCCAAGGTGCATTGCTCGCCGAGGGGGTAAATTGCAAAAAAACCATCCCCGCTTCGATGCTCGAACGCAATCGCTCCACACCCACCTTCGACAGTTTTACCGGTCCCACACAAACCAAGGCGTCCAAACCCATTTCGTTCAGGGCATTATTCTGAATATCCATCGCCGAAACAGACTGCTTTTTCAACAAGGGCTGTGCCGCAAACAAAGCATCCAGCGCGCGATCCATACCTATCACACCCACCGTGGTTTGCCAAGTTTTCACGGGGTGCAAATGCAATTGATTGTCGTACCGATACCCATCCTCCCCCAACACCAATACCATCGGCTTTTCCATATTGGACTGACTTACCACGCTTTCAAACTCAAGTGTTTCTCCCGCTTTGATCGTTTTGGTTTGGGCGAACAAGGTCTTGCCTTCCGATATTAATTTCAATTTTGCTTCAGAAATCGATCCACCGCGATGCGATACTTTCGCCTTTACCACCAACCCTTCCGATTTGCTGTCAGATGAAAATTGCGATACGTACCAAGCCGTATCCAGCGACAGGTTTCCAATGGTGGTTTCTGCTGCATCTAGGTCCAGGTGCACCAATCGCCAATCGATTTGATCGTCTGATGACTGGGGCAACATCCCCGAAAAGAAGGCTGATTGCATATCGCTAAAAACAATGGCCCCCAAACTCCGAACCCCCGCTTCTTGTTGCAATAACTGCACCCGCTCCACCCAGTCTTTCAACGTGAATTTTTGGAGCCCAACCGACAAAGTATCCAACACACCCAATGCCTGACTGGGCGATAGCCACAATTCAGATTGCTGGGTTTGTGTGAGCAATTTCACTTGGGTACCTTCGGGCAAATCAGACAAAATAACCCTCGCTTGGGACTTTGCCTGTTCTATCAAAGGACCTTTGTCTCCGTCAACGGACATCGAAAAACCGTTATCTATCAGAATTACAATATGGGAATGTCCCTTGGTTGCGCCCCCATCTTCGGAACAACTAGGCATCGAAAAAGCAATGACCATACAAGCCAGGCCTAACATCCGAGCAATCAAGACCAACCAATGCTCCAAGCGTTTTTGCTGTCGCGCCTGTTGCAATCGCTGCGTCAGCCGGAAAACACCGGGGAAATAGATGGTTTTGGTTCTGTGAAATTGAAAAAGGTGTATCAACAGCGGAATTGCTAGCAACAACAATCCCCAAAGCATATTTGGCTGTTGAAAGTGCATTAGAACAATCCGTTCAACGTGCTTTCTACTTTTTGGATGATCTCTGCCGCATCCTCTGGTCTTTCTTGAAAGTCCATATCGTCTACGTTAAAAATCAACAATTTACCTTTGTAGTTACTAATCCAGGCCTCGTAACGCTCGTTCAATCGCTTCAAGTAATCCAAACGAATGGCATCTTCATAATCGCGACCACGCATTTGAATTTGATGCACCAACTTAGGAATCCCGGCACGCAGATAAATCAGCAAATCGGGTGGTTCTACTTGGTTGCTGATGGCATCGAACAATTGCTTGTAATTTTCAAAATCACGGGTGCTCATCAAGCCCATGGCGTGCAAATTGGGCGCAAAAATATGGGCATCCTCGTAAATGGTACGATCTTGAATTACGGTTTTATCACCACTGCGAATGGTTTGAACGTGTCTCCAACGCGTGGTTAAAAAATACACTTGCAAATTGAAGCTCCACCGCTGCATATCTTCATAGAAATCAGAGATATAAGGATTGTCATCCATATCCTCCAATTGCATCTCCCAACCGTAGTGTTTCGACAGCAAATTCGTGAGGGTTGTTTTCCCTGCACCGATATTTCCTGCAACCGCAATGTGCTTAGCCATACTGCAATATTACGAACCACAACCAAGGGTTTACAAATCATTAACGAACAAAAGTTTTACACAATTCAAGCCCTACCACCTCCGAAAAAAAACCAATGCAAAAAAGACATCTAATCCGCGGCTAGAATACCCAATCCTCAAGGTTTCAGCGTAATTTTGTCACCCAATTCATGAAGTCGAAAACTGCGGATAAAACCGCTTCCCAATGGACCCTCTTTAAACGCATTTTGTCGTTGGCCAAATTCCAACAACATTGGATGATTTTGGCCATCATTCTCACTATCGTACAAAGTGTGATTACCGCGTTCCAGCCCTATCTGTACAAGATGGTCATCGATAGCGTGATTATACCCAAACAATTTCAACAATTAGACAAATGGGCCCTGATTTTATTGGGTTGGCTGTTGATGCAAGCCCTCTTGGGATTTGCCAACTCCTACCTTTCTGAGAGCATTGCACAATCCGTTATTCTCAAACTCCGGCAGTATGTTTACGACCACCTAACGCGTTTAAAGCTATCGTTTTACGACAAAACCCCCGTGGGTACCGCTGTTACGAGATCCATTTCAGACATTCAAACCATCACAGACCTGTTCTCTTCCGGGGTGATCACCATCGCCGGCGATCTCATCCAAATCATTGTCATATTGGGATGCATGTTTTACATGGATGTTAAACTCACCCTCATTACCCTGATTGTTGTCCCTCTGCTCCTATTAGCCGCAAATCGTTTCAGAAAAGGTATTCGCGATACCTTTCAAGACGTGAGAAACCAAGTGGCCAAACTCAATGCCTTTCTACAAGAACGCATTACCGGTATGCAAATGGTACAATTGTTCAACCGCGAGAAAGAAGAGATGCGCAGATTCGATAAAATCAACCAGGCACACCGCGACGCAAACATTCGCAGCATCTACTATTACGCCATTTTCTTCCCCATCGTTGAAGTTTTGGTTGCCTGCAGCTTCGCATTGATTGTTTGGTATGGCAGCGGAGCCCTAGTTCAAGGAAGTATCGAGTTTGGTGAACTCACCGCGTTTATCATGTTCATCAACTTGTTCTTTAGGCCTGTTCGCGCCATCGCAGATCGATTCAACAACATCCAAATGGGGATTGTTGCAGCTGATCGTATTTTCAAATTGATCGACGATACAGACAATATCGAAACCATTGCTCCTCAAATGGCTCCTCCGTTGCAAGGCGCCGTGGAATTCAAGGATGTTTGGTTTGCCTATCAATCCGATGAATGGGTACTCAAAGGGGTCTCATTTCAGTTAAATCCCGGCAAAACCATGGCCATTGTGGGTGCCACCGGATCGGGAAAAACCACCATCGCATCGCTGGTCAACCAACTCTACCAACACCAAAAAGGCGATATCTTACTCGATGGAATCAACATCCGTGATTTGAATATTACGTCGGTACGACAGCAAATCGCGCTGGTTTTACAGGATGTATTTCTTTTCAGCGGCAGCGTAAAAGACAACATCAGACTGCATCATCCCAACATGGACATCCAAAAAATGATTGATGCCGCTCGTTCTATCGGTGCCTATGAATTCATAGAAAAATTGCCCGGAGGATTCGATTACAACGTAATGGAGAGGGGCATGACATTGTCGTTGGGACAGCGTCAGTTAATCAGTTTTATTCGCGCGTTGGCGTTTGATCCAAGAATCATTCTATTGGATGAAGCCACGAGTTCAATCGACACAGAAACAGAACAGCTCATCCAAAAAGCAATCGATCGATTGTTGGAGGGCAGAACCGCCATTGTGATCGCCCACCGATTGAGCACGATTTCTAAGGCCGATGAAATTTTGGTGCTTGACAAAGGCGAAGTTATCGAACGCGGAAACCACGCATCGCTGATGGCGGCCAAAGGCCATTATGCCAATCTCTACGAAACCCAAATTAGGGAGTAACCCAACACCGCATTCTCGACATTCCTCACAGAATCCCCATAAAAATGGGCTTACTATCTGTAATCTCATTCGCGCTATGAGCACAAAATAAAACGGGCGGCCCACTGGGCCGCCCGTTTAGGTATCTTTCCGAGGAGAGAATTAGGCTTCTACTGAAGCAACTACTTCGTCGTCTTCGTATTTGGTTGCCATCAAACGATCGTATTCTTCTTTTGAACCTGTGATAACTTCCTGGAATCTTCTCAATCCAGTACCAGCAGGGATCAAATGTCCTACAATTACGTTTTCTTTCAAACCTTTCAACTCATCAATCTTACCAGAGATTGCGGCTTCATTCAATACTTTGGTAGTTTCCTGGAACGACGCAGCGCTCATGAAACTCTGAGTACCCAATGATGCACGAGTAATACCCTGCAACACAGGCGTGGCAGTTGCTGGTACCGCATCGCGATATTCAACCAAAGCCATGTCTTGACGACGCAAAGTACTGTTCTCTTGACGCAAATCTTTCAAACTCACGATTTGTCCGGCATGCATGCTAGAAGAATTACCAGGATTGGTCACAAATTTCTTGTCCCAAATATTGTCATTCTCCTGTTGCAATGTGAAGCGATCAGCAATCTCACCTTCCAAGAAACGAGTGTCACCTGGATCGATGATTTCCATCTTCTGCATCATTTGACGCACGATTACTTCAATATGCTTGTCGTTGATGGTTACACCCTGCAAACGATATACTTCTTGAATACCATTCAATACGTAACGTTGTACAGAAGCAGGACCTTCAATGCGCAAGATGTCTTGAGGTGTAATAGCACCATCGCTCAACGGTTGACCCGCTCTTACGTAGTCGCCATCGTGAACCAAGATATGCTTAGACAATGGCACTTGATAGTGCTTCACTTCTTCGTCCTTAGATGTAATGATGATCTCTTGGTTACCACGCTTCGATACACCATAGGTAACAACGCCATCAATCTCTGCAACAACCGCAGGGTTTGAAGGGTTACGTGCTTCGAACAATTCTGTAACACGTGGAAGACCACCGGTGATATCTCGTGTACGGGTTGCTGAACGTGGGATTTTCGCCAAAACATCACCGCCTTTTACAGCGCTACCGTTCTTGGCTACCAAAATGGCACCCATAGGCATGTTGAAAATCTTCACTACATCATCACTACCCTCTACACGGAACTGAGGCACTTTGGTTTTATCACGGCTTTCAACGATCACCAATTCTGACAATCCTGTTTGCTCGTCACCCTCTTCACGCATGTTCACACCTTCTATGATGTTTTCGTAAGACACCTTACCATCAATATCCGATACAATCAACGTGTTGAAAGGATCCCATGTGCACATCACATCGCCTTTTTTCACTTTCTGACCTTCTTTCACCACCAATACAGCACCGTAAGGGATGTTATAGCTTGTGATAACGGTCTTGGTCTTTGGATCCAAAACGCGTACTTCACCAGAACGACCCAATACAATTTCTGAATTTTTGGCTTCGCCGTTCTCGTCGGTTTCAAACTTGGTCACTGTACGCATACCGTCGAAACTGATGACACCGTCATATTTGGTTGTCAACGTATTCTCAGCAGCAATGTTCAACGCCGCACCACCCGTGTGGAATGTACGCAACGTCAACTGTGTACCAGGTTCACCGATAGATTGTGCCGCAATTACACCAACTGCTTCACCGGCTTGTACCATTCTACCGGTAGACAAGTTACGACCATAACAAGCAGCACATACACCGCTCAAGGTTTCACAGGTCAATACCGAACGAATTTCCAATTCTTCTATACCAGCCTCTTCAATGGCAGTTGAAATTTCTTCAGTCAATTCTTGACCACCTGAAACGATCAACGCGCCTGTTGTTGGATGATACACATCGTCAAGGGCAGTTCTACCCAAGATGCGCTCATACAATGGCTCTGTAATTTCGTCGTTGTTCATCAAAGCCGTCATGGCAATACCACGGAGGGTACCACAATCTGGCTCAGTGATTACTACGTCTTGTGCAACGTCATGCAAACGACGAGTCAAGTAACCCGCATCCGCAGTTTTCAATGCTGTATCCGCCAAACCTTTACGAGCACCGTGTGTAGATACGAAGTATTCCAATACGTTCAAACCTTCTTTGAAGTTTGAAATAATTGGGTTTTCAATGGTATCTCCACCTGAATTACCGGTGTTTTTCTGCGGCTTAGCCATCAAACCACGCATACCGCCGAGCTGACGAATCTGCTCTTTAGATCCACGAGCTCCAGAATCCAACATCATGTAAATTGGGTTGAATCCTTGATCCTCATTTTGCAAGTCATTGATCAATACACGAGCCAACTGGTTGTTAACACGTGTCCACAAGTCAATTACCTGGTTATAACGCTCGTTGTTGGTAATGAAACCCATATCGGCATTCGATTGAATTTCCAATACTTCTTCCATCGCCTTGCTCACCAATTGCTCTTTCTCAACGGGGATTTTTACGTAGCTCAAGTTAAAGCTCAATCCACCTTTGAACGCATAATGGAAACCAAGGTTTTTGATATTATCCAAGAAATCCGCGGCTTTTGCTACACCACTCAAACGAATGATGTTGGTAATGATGTCGCGCAAGTTCTTCTTCTTCAACAACTCGTTGATGTAACCTACCTCGCGGGGAACAACCTGGTTGAAAATGATACGACCGATGGTGGTATCAATGATTTTCTCAACCAATTCGCCATTCTCCAATACAGTGGCCTTACACTTCACTTTGGAGTGCAATTCTGCACGACCTTCGTTGTAAGCGATGATGGCCTCTTCCGCACCGTAGAACGACAAACCTTCGCCTTTCACAGGATGTTCAGGGGTAGATTTACGCTCTTTGGTGATATAGTAAAGACCCAAGATCATATCCTGAGAAGGTACTGTAATAGGTGCACCGTTGGCTGGGTTCAAAATGTTGTGCGATGCCAACATCAACAATTGCGCTTCCGCTACTGCTGCGTTGCCCAAAGGCACGTGTACCGCCATTTGGTCACCATCGAAATCCGCGTTGAAACCAGAACACACCAATGGGTGCAATTGAATCGCCTTGCCTTCCACCAACTTGGGCTGGAACGCTTGGATACCCAATCTGTGCAACGTTGGAGCTCGGTTCAACAACACAGGATGACCTTTCAAAATATTTTCCAAGATATCCCAAATAACCGGATCTTTTTTCTCTACGATTTTCTTCGCAGTTTTCACGGTCTTAACGATACCCCTTTCAATCAATTTGCGGATGATAAACGGCTTGAACAATTCCGCCGCCATGTTCTTAGGCAAACCACACTCGTTCAATTTGAGTGTTGGTCCTACCACAATAACCGAACGACCAGAATAATCCACACGCTTACCCAACAAGTTTTGACGGAAACGACCTTGCTTACCTTTCAGCATATCGCTCAAAGATTTCAACGGACGGTTTCCTTCACTCTTCACAGCGCTGGCTCGGCGGGTGTTATCCAACAATGAATCCACCGCTTCCTGCAACATGCGCTTCTCGTTACGCAAAATCACCTCTGGCGCCTTGATCTCAACCAATCGCTTCAAACGGTTGTTACGAATGATCACGCGACGATACAAATCGTTCAAATCAGAGGTTGCAAAACGTCCACCTTCCAATGGCACCAATGGGCGCAATTCTGGTGGAATAACGGGCAACATCTTCATGATCATCCACTCAGGACGGTTTTCACCAGTCAACTGAGCACCGCGGAAGCTTTCGATTACCTTCAAACGCTTCAACGCCTCTTGCTTACGCTGTTGTGAAGTTTCTGTAGCTGCTTGGTTTCTCAAATCGTAGCTCAAGGTGTCCAAATTCACACGCTTCAACAACTCTTCAAGTGCCTCAGCACCCATCATGGCTACGAATTTGTTTGGATCAGAATTCTCCAACATCTGGTTTTCTTTTGGCAAAGAATCCACGATGTCTAAGTATTCCTCCTCAGTCAACAAATCCAAGTAATTTACATTGCTCGCAGATCCGGTCTGTACAACCACATAGCGCTCATAGTAAATAACCATGTCCAATTTTTTCGTTGGGATACCCAACAAATAACCAATCTTGTTCGGCAAAGAACGGAAGTACCAAATGTGCGCTACAGGTACCACCAAATTGATGTGACCCATACGCTCACGACGTACTTTTTTCTCAGTTACCTCTACACCACAACGATCACAAACGATACCCTTGTAACGGATACGCTTGTATTTACCGCAATGACATTCGTAATCCTTGATAGGACCGAAGATGCGTTCGCAGAACAATCCACCCATTTCAGGCTTGTAACTGCGGTAATTGATCGTTTCAGGTTTGGTTACCTCACCGAAACTGCGACGTAATATGTTTTCAGGAGACGCGAGCGAGATACGAATCTTGCTGAAGTTACTCCCTTGTTTTTGTGTTTTCTTTTGAAGTTGCATGATTGATTTCTGGGAATTAATCCATAAATGTTACTTCCAAGCCCAAACCACGGAGCTCGTGGAGCAATACGTTGAACGATTCTGGGGTACCGATGTTGGTGATGTTATCACCCTTCACGATGGCCTCATACGCTTTGGCACGACCAGTGATGTCATCTGATTTCACTGTCAAGATTTCACGCAGGATGTTTGAAGCACCAAATGCCTCCAACGCCCATACCTCCATCTCACCGAAACGCTGACCTCCAAACTGCGCCTTACCACCCAATGGTTGCTGGGTAATGAGCGAGTATGGACCAATTGAACGAGCGTGCATCTTGTCATCCACCATGTGACCAAGTTTCAACATGTAGCTGATACCCACTGTGGTTGGTTGATCAAATTTCACACCGCTCAATCCATCGTTCAAGTAAACCAAACCATTCTTCGGAATACCTGCCTTTTCAGTCACTTCGTCGATCTCCGCCATGGTAGCACCGTCGAAAATTGGCGTAGCAAAGCGCACACCCATTTCCTTACCAGCCCAAGCCAATACGGTTTCGTAAATCTGACCCAAGTTCATACGAGAAGGTACACCCAATGGGTTCAATACGATATCCATCGGAGTTCCATCGTCCAAGAATGGCATGTCTTCCTCACGTACGATACGGGCAACAATACCCTTGTTTCCGTGACGACCCGCCATCTTATCACCCACTTTCAACTTACGCTTGTTGGCAACATATACCTTAGCCAATTGCAAGATACCGGTTGGCAACTCATCACCCACACTGATTGAGTAATGATCACGCTTGTAGTTGGTTACTTTTTCGTTGTGAACGTTGATGTAGTTGGTTAAACAACGTACCACCAAATCATTCTTATCCGCATCGCTGGTCCAATTGTGGTAGTTCACATTGCTGTAATCAATGCTCAACAAGTTCTTCTGCGTAAACTTGGTACCCTTTGGAATCAATTCCTCGCTGTACATGTTGTAAACGCCCTGTGAAGTCTTGCCACCCACTAGTTGGAATAATTTCTTAACCAACTCGTCTTTCAATTGTCCCAAATCCTTGCGGTGGTCATCGTCCATCTTAGACAAACGAGACTTGTCACCACTGCGAGTGCCTTTGTCTTTTTTGCTCTTAGAGAACAATTTCTTATCAATAACTACACCTTGAGCACCAGGAGAAGCTTTCAATGAAGCATCTTTCACGTCACCCGCTTTGTCTCCAAAGATGGCACGCAACAACTTCTCTTCAGGTGATGGCTCAGTCTCGCCCTTCGGCGTGATTTTACCAATCAAGATATCGCCTTCTTTTACTTCTGCACCTACACGAATCAAACCGTTCTCATCCAAATTGCGCGTCATTTCCTCACTTACGTTTGGAATATCATTCGTCAATTCTTCTTCACCACGCTTGGTATCGCGAACTTCCAATTCAAATTCAGTGATGTAAACGGTTGTGTACCAATCGTCTTTTACCACCTTCTCAGAAATTACAATCGCATCCTCAAAGTTATAACCCTGCCAAGGCATGTAAGCCACGCGCAAGTTTCTACCCAAGGCCAATTCTCCACCCTGTGTAGCATAACCCTCACACAACACCTGTCCTTTGGTCACACGGTCGCCTTTGTTGACGATAGGACGCAAATTGATACAAGAGTTTTGGTTGGTTCTGCGGAACTTGATCAAATTGTAGGTTTTGGTATCACCGGTGAAGCTCACCAAATCATCGAAATCATTGTGGTCGTAGCGGATGCGGATTTCTCTTGCATCAACGTAAACAACCTCACCATTGCCTTCAGCATTGATCAATGAACGACTGTCTCTGGCTACTTTCTCTTCCAAACCAGTACCTACGATGGGGGCTTCAGGACGCAACAATGGAACGGCCTGACGCTGCATGTTAGATCCCATCAACGCACGGTTTGCATCATCATGCTCCAAGAAAGGAATCAACGATGCCGCAATAGATACAATCTGGTTAGGCGCAACGTCCATGTACTCCAACTGTGAAGGATTTACCAACGGGAAGTCACCTTCCTTACGGCTCTTCACCAAAGTAGTTTTGAAGTTGCCCTTTTCATCCAATTCTGCGTTGGCCTGTGCGATGGTTTTTCCATCTTCTTCCTCTGCAGAAAGGTAAACGATACCACTCTCTACTTTGCCGTCAACCACCTTACGATAAGGGGTTTCCAAGAAGCCCATACCATTGATTTTGGCATGAACACACAAAGAAGAAATCAAACCGATGTTTGGTCCTTCAGGTGTTTCAATCGTACACAAACGACCATAGTGGGTATAGTGTACGTCACGCACCTCAAAACCTGCACGCTCACGACTCAAACCACCTGGACCCAGGGCGCTCAAACGACGTTTGTGCGTAATTTCTGCCAAGGGGTTGATTTGATCCAAGAACTGACTCAGCTGGTTGGTACCAAAGAATGAATTAATCACACTGGATAATGTACGGGCATTCACCAAATCCTGAGGCGTGAACACTTCGTTGTCACGAATGTTCATCTTCTCACGGATGGTACGAGCCATACGCGCCAATCCAACACCGAACTGAGCATACAATTGCTCACCTACGGTACGAACACGACGGTTACTCAAGTGATCGATATCGTCAAGAATTTCAGAACCGTTGTATAGTTCAATCAAATACTTGATGATGCTAATAATATCTTCTTTTGTCAATACGCGCACCTCCATTGGGGTGTCGATTTCCAATTTCTTATTAATACGGTAACGACCTACCTCACCCAAATCATAACGCTTGTCTGAGAAGAACAAACGCTCAATGATACCACGAGCGGTTTCTTCATCTGGTGGATCTGCGTTCCGCAACTGACGGTAGATCACTTCCAACGCTTCTTTTCCGTTGTTAGAAGTATCCTTCTGCAACGTGTTATAGATAACGTCGTAGCTGATACCGTTTTCAGTCTCAGCATTCAAAATGATGGATTTAACACCCGCCTCAACGATGATATCGATGTGATCTTCGGCCAACACCGTATCACGCTCCAAAATCACTTCGTTACGCTCAATGCTCACCACCTCTCCGGTATCCTCGTCCACAAAGTCCTCAATCCAGGTGCGCAATACACGCGCAGCCAATTTACGACCGATAACACGCTTCAAACCGGCTTTAGATACCTTCACCTCTTCGCTTAAGCCAAAGATATCCAAAATGTCTTTATCACTCTCAAACCCAATTGCACGGAGCAATGTGGTTACTGGGAATTTCTTCTTACGATCAATGTAGGCATACATTACCGCATTCACATCCGTTGCAAATTCAATCCAAGAACCCTTGAAAGGAATTACACGGGCAGAGTACAATTTTGTACCATTGCTGTGTACGCTTTGTCCAAAGAATACACCAGGTGAACGGTGTAATTGGCTCACAATAACGCGTTCAGCACCATTGATAATAAATGTGCCATTGGGCGTCATGTAAGGGATGGTTCCCAAATACACGTCTTGCACAATGGTCTGAAAATCTTCATGCTCAGGATCGTTACAACTCAGCTTCAACTTCGCCTTCAACGGAACGGCATAGGTAAGGCCACGCTCAATACACTCGTTGATTACATACCTTGGGGGATCCACGAAATAGTCGAGGAATTCCAATACAAAGATGTTACGGGTATCGGTGATGGGGAAGTTCTCACGGAAAACTTCAAACAAACCTTCTCCTTCGCGCTTGTCGGCCGGAGTGTCTAACTGGAAAAACTCTTGGAAAGATTGGAGTTGTACGTCCAGAAAATCGGGATATTCAATGGCATGTTTTACTTTGCCAAATGAGATCCTTTTGTTTTGTATGGTGCTCAATTTTGTTGGTTTTTTTAGGTTTGACAGTGGTGTTCGTCTTAAAACGCCCAAAAGGCCCGCGGAATTTCCGGGGCCTTAGGGTACATTGGTTTAGTGCTTACTTAATTTCAACTGTAGCGCCGGCCTCTTTCAATTTAGCTGCCAAGTCTTCAGCTTCTGCTTTAGAAACCTTCTCTTTAACAGCCTTAGGAGCACCATCCACTAAGTCTTTAGCTTCTTTCAAGCCCAAGCCAGTCAAATCTTTAACGATCTTAACGATCTGCAATTTGGCATCACCTGCGCTTACCAAGATTACGTCAAATTCTGTTTGCTCAGCAGCAGCTGCACCAGAGTCACCTCCAGCTACAGGAGCAGCAACAGCTACAGCAGCAGCTGCAGGCTCGATGCCGTGCTCTTCTTTCAAAATTTGAGCAAGCTCGTTAACCTCTTTTACAGTAAGGTTTACCAACTGGTTCGCGAATTCTTTTAAATCTACCATTGTTATTTAATTTAAGTGTTTTTTTTATTGTTTAGTTACGTTCTTCAAGCGCCTTGATCAAGCCGCCAATTTTTTGAGGTCCACTGGCTTGCAAACCACCAATAACATTCTTGATGGGTGATTGCAACAATCCAATGATTTCGCCAATAACATCCTCTTTGGTCTTCAACTTCACCAAAGTAGCCAATTGGTCGTCGCCGAGGAATACCGCGTTGTCAATCCAAGCACCCTTCAATACCACGCTCTGCGTTGCACCACGGAAATCTTTGATTGATTCAGCAGGTGCCTTTTGAGCCTCTGCAGTCATCACACAAGTAGTACCTTTCAATGCATCTTTCAATGCACCGAAATCTTTACCACTCTCTTCCATTGCAATACGCAACAAGGTGTTCTTAACCATGCGCATAGACACGCCACGCTCGAACAACATACGACGCAATTTGTTTGTATCGTTTGCACTCAATCCTGTGGTGTCTGCCAAGTAAACGAAATTGTTTGATTTAAACGTTTCCGTTAATTCGGCTACTACCGTTAATTTATCTGCCTTGTTCATCGCTTATATTCCTGGGATTGATTTAACATCGATAGACACACTAGGACTCATAGTACTGCTCATGAAGATACTACGGAAGTAAGTACCTTTGGCGGCACTTGGCTTCAAACGGTGCAATACCTGCACCAATTCCAATGCGTTCTCGCTTAATTTATCTGCGTCAAATGACACCTTACCTACCGAAGTATGAATGATACCGGTCTTGTCAACTTTGAAGTCGATCTTACCCGCCTTAACCTCAGTAACGGCCTTGCCCACTTCCATGGTTACAGTTCCGCTCTTAGGGTTTGGCATCAAGTTACGAGGACCCAAAATTTTACCCAAACGACCCAACTTTGCCATTACACTAGGTACAGCAATGATGATGTCGATATCGGTCCAACCACCAGCGATTTTCTCGATGTAATCGTCCAAACCTACGTGGTCTGCACCGGCAGCCTTCGCTTCTTCTTCTTTGTCAGGAGTACAAAGCACCAAAGTGCGTACAACCTTACCCAAACCATGAGGCAATGAAGCCACACCACGAACCATCTGGTTCGCTTGGCGAGGATCCACACCCAAACGAACATCGATGTCTACTGATGCGTCGAATTTGGTGGTTGAAATTTGCTTGAGGATGTTACACGCCTCTAGCAAAGTATACGACTTGGTGTTGTCGTATTTCGCTTCCGCTTCTTTTCTTTTTTTACCAACTTTCATAATTCAAATGTTAAAATGGGGCATCCCCTGTTACTGTGATACCCATACTGCGGGCAGTTCCTGCAACCAATTTCATGGCAGACTCAACGGTAAAGCAGTTCAAATCAGGCATTTTATCCTGAGCAATGGTCTTCACCACATCCCATGATACAGAACCTACCTTCTTACGGTTGGGCTCAGCTGATCCTTTTTGGAGCTTAGTAGCTTCCAACAACTGCGTTGCAACAGGAGGGGTTTTGATGATAAAGTCGAAGGATTTGTCCGAATAAACGGAAATCACCACCGGCAATACCTTACCCATTCTGTCTTGAGTACGCGCATTGAATTGTTTGCAAAAATCCATGATGTTCAAACCTTTTGAACCCAACGCTGGACCGATTGGAGGCGCTGGATTGGCTTGACCACCTTTTACCTGGAGCTTGACGAAACCTGTTATTTCTTTTGCCATTGTTACTGTTACAATTTTTGTATTTGGTTATAATTTAACTCAAGTGGCGTGCGACGACCAAAAATCTTCACCATCACTTTGAGTTTGCGCTTTTCTTCGTTTACTTCTTCGATTACCCCGTCGAAATCGTTGAACGGTCCATCTACGACCTTCACCGACTCACCCACCATGAAGTGTTCTTCATCGGATACTTCAGCCTCCGACAAATTATCGGCTGTGCCGAGGATACGACTTAATTCGTTAGGACGTAAGGGTACCGGTTGATCTTTTGACCCCAAGAATCCCACCACACCCGTTACACTTTTGATTAACGGCATGATTTCGGGATCCGACAAATCGGCATGAATAAGAATATAGCCTGGAAACGCGTTGCGCTCCTTGATGGCTTTCTTCCCATTCTTAATCAAATATACCTTCTCGGTTGGAATCAGAATCTCAGGCACAAAGTCGCTCTTACGGTCGCGCTCTAGCTCCACCGCAATGCTGTGCTTTACCTTCTTTTCCTGTCCGGTAATCGCACGAACTACGTACCACTTGTGTCTGTCTTCTGCGTTTGTCATGATTATTTGAATAGTTTGTAGAATTGAGTCAAACTCACTCCCAATACAGAATCAAGCGCCCATATTACTAGGGCAAATAATAAAGAGGCAACAAGCACAATCCATGTGCTCTCCCTCAATTCTTCCCATGTGGGCCAGCTGACTTTGTTTACCAACTCGTCTCTGGTCTCACGGAAGTAGTTGTTTATTCTTCCAAACATTGCGCTTTTATTAGCACGGGCACAAGGATTCGAACCCTGATCAAAGGTTTTGGAGACCTCTATTCTACCATTGAACTATGCCCGTATAAAAGGGAGCACTTTGCAGTGCCCCCTTTATATCTTTTCGATGTTCTATTACTCGATGATCTCAGTTACCTGACCAGCACCTACAGTTCTACCACCCTCACGGATAGCGAAACGCAAGTTCTTCTCCATCGCAATAGGTTGAATCAACTCAACTGTGATAGAAACGTTGTCACCAGGCATGATCATTTCAGTACCAGCTGGCAAAGAAATCTCACCAGTTACGTCTGTAGTACGGAAATAGAACTGAGGACGGTATTTGTTAAAGAATGGAGTATGACGTCCACCTTCTTCTTTGCTCAATACGTAAACCTCAGCCTTGAACTTCTTGTGAGGAGTTACTGACTTAGGTGCGCAAATAACCATACCACGACGGATATCGTTCTTGTCGATACCACGCAACAAGATACCAGCGTTATCACCAGCCTCACCACGATCCAACAACTTACGGAACATTTCTACTCCGGTACAAGTTGAAGTCATGTGTGAACCAAATCCGATGATTTCTACAGCGTCTTGAACGTTGATTACACCGCGCTCGATACGACCAGTAGCTACTGTACCACGACCAGTGATCGAGAATACATCCTCTACAGGCATCAAGAAAGGCTGGTCAACCAAACGTGGTGGAACTGGAATCCACTCGTCAACCGCAGCCATCAAGCTCATGATGGTTTCTACCCACTTGGCATCACCATTCAATCCACCCAATGCAGAACCACGGATAATTGGGGTGTCAGCTGAGAATTCGTAGAATTCCAACAACTCACGCATTTCCATTTCAACCAAATCCAACATCTCTGGATCGTCTACCATGTCAACCTTGTTCATGAAAACCACCAAACGAGGTACACCTACCTGACGTGCCAACAAGATATGTTCGCGTGTCTGAGGCATAGGACCGTCAGTAGATGCAACCACCAAAATCGCACCATCCATCTGCGCAGCACCCGTTACCATGTTCTTTACATAGTCGGCGTGACCTGGACAGTCAACGTGTGCGTAGTGACGGTTGGCAGTTGAATACTCAACGTGAGCCGTGTTAATTGTAATACCGCGCTCTTTCTCCTCAGGAGCAGAGTCGATTGACTCGAATGAACGCATTTCAGAAAGACCAGCATTGGCCAGTACAGAAGTGATGGCCGCAGTCAAAGTGGTCTTACCGTGGTCAACGTGACCAATGGTACCAATGTTCAAGTGCGGCTTGGAACGGTCAAATGTTTCTTTTGCCATAGTTGTTTGTTTTGTGTTGTTTTGTTGTTTGAGCCAATGAGGGGAATTGAACCCCTGACCTTTTCCTTACCAAGGAAACGCTCTACCCCTGAGCTACATCGGCTTATCCCCACAAAGGACAAGCCTTTGTTTCGATGCGAGCGGGAGACGAGGCTCGAACCCGCGACCTACAGCTTGGAAGGCTGTCGCTCTACCAACTGAGCTACTCCCGCATTCGTGTATAAAAGTGTAGTGGGGGCAAGTGGACTCGAACCACTGAACCCGAAGGAGCGGATTTACAGTCCGCCGCAATTGCCGCTATGCGATACCCCCAGTTAAAACAATCGGTCTCCCGCCTGCCTTAAAGAGTGCACTTTTATACTCGGAGCCACCAGTCGGGATCGAACCAACGACCTACTGATTACAAGTCAGTTGCTCTACCAGCTGAGCTATGGTGGCTTTTAAAGATAAGAACGCCCTGATGTGGTCATTCTCACAAAAGGACTGCAAAAATAGTATTAATTCGCGAATTGTCAAACCCTCTTTGAAATTTTTACACATAATTTTTCGTGTCCACTCAAACAACACGCCCTCACCCACCCTTCTGCAATTCAACCGCGCCCCATCCAAAATTCTGTTATACCTTTGCTCTCCATGCATAAACGGACAAAAATCGCCCTTCTCGTATTGCTATCCACATTGGTGATCCTCGCCTTCCTCTGGCAAAATCGCAACCAAACCACCACCATCTCCCACGATCTGTTCGCCCTCAAAAACCCGAAACAAATCAATAAAATCACCATCAGCCCCAACAATCCCAAACTCCCCTTCCTTACCCTGGAAAAAATCGATGGGAAATGGATCGTCAAAAACGAAACCAATAGCTACCCCGCCGATACCAACTCCGTAAACCAATTGCTCTTCTGGGCCATGCCCAAACTCCAAGTGAAATGTCCCGTCCCCGATGCTGCCAAAGAAAATGTCATCAAAGACATCACCCTCAATGGCACCAAAGTCATCTTCTCTAATGGCGATATCGAACAACATACCCTGTTCGTTGGCTTCGCCACCCCCACCCAAGATGCTACCTATATGTATTATCCCGGTACCGAACGACCCTGTGAAATCACCGTTCCCGGTTTCATCGGCTACCTTACCCCCTACGTAAATACCAATATACAATTGTGGCGCTCCGTTTTTATGGTCGATGTAAGCAGCCAAGAAATCAAATCGCTCAAAGTCACCTACCCCACAGCCCCCGAACAATCGTTTCAAATCACACAAAACCAAAACCAACTCCAATTACTCAACCTCCAACAACAACCCATCCCCGCCAATAAAAGTCTCATCGCTGGCTACCTCGAACTCTCCAAATCCATCGCCCGCGAATCAGGAGAACCCGCAGCCATCAACCGCAGACCCCAAGATGTGAAAAGCGTCACCGCCCAACCCCCCGTCGCCATCTTCGAATACGAATTCACCACCCAACCCAAAAAAACCATCGCCATCTACCCCATGGCCATCACCGAAGGCGAAACCTACTCCATGGAAACCCGCGATGGCACACCCAAAACCGTAGAAACTACTTTGTACTGGGCCAAAACCAACGACGAAGCCACCCTCTGGACCATTCAAGAAATCATGTTGCGCAACCGCCTCAAAACACTGTCGAACTTCCTGCAACCCTAATCCTACGTGAAATTTCAGTTTTCCATCGTCGCCGCCATCCTCGGCTTCACATCCTCCGGTCCAACAGGTGCCGTCATCGGTTTCCTGATCGGTATGTATATCGATTACGTTAACGGCCCCAAAGAAGAAGACACCCCCGAATACCAACAAAGGCCCCGCTATCAAAGTCACCAAGACCGATACCCGCCCGTAGATTTTAAAAATTCGTTGCTCATTCTCATCGCTGCCATCATGAATGCCGATGGCTCCGTGCTCAAAAGCGAACTCGAACTCGTCAAAGCCATGCTGGTGCGCACCTATGGCGAACACGAAGCCAAATCGCTCCTACTAAAACTGCGCGATTACCTCAAACAATCCCACAACCTGGCCGAAGTTTGTCGCAACCTGCGCATGCGGATGAGTTATTCGCCCCGACTAGAATTGGTTCACATCCTCTTCCGCATCTCTCGGGCCGATGGCGATATATCCGCCGCGGAAATCAACCTCATCCAGCAAATCGCTACGCAACTCGGCATCAGCACCCCCGATTACCTGTCGATCCGCGCGATGTTTGTCAGCTCGCCCGATTCAGACTATCAAATCCTCGAAATACCCACCTCAGCCACCGAAGAAGAAGCCAAAAAGGCCTATCGAAAAATGGTGATGCGGTTTCATCCAGACCGACTCCAGGGACTCGACGATTCAGAGAAAAAGGCCGCTGAAGCCAAATTCATCAAGGTGCAACAAGCCTACGAGAACATCAAAAAAGCCAAAGGCTGGAACTAATGCGTGTACACGTCGCCCTCTTTTTTGTCTCGCTGCTCTATGCGATATTATTTTCTTGGGCGGGCCAAATCATGCCCAACTACCTCACCCCGGAAGCGTTTGTCATGCTGCGGGTCATTACCGCAACCACCCTATTCTACCTATTCTCTTTCGCCGTTCCGCGCGATGTGATACAATGGAAACAACACGGTCTCGAATTCGCCATCTGTGGCTTTTTCGGCACCTCCGCCAACATGTACTTGTTCTTTCATGGATTGGCCTTAACCTACCCCATCAACGGCGCGATATTGATGCTAGTAACACCCCTTTTTGTCGGCATTTTTGACCACTTCCGCCTCAAAGCCATCCCCCATAAGTGGTTTTTAATTGGCACCCTTATCGCCGCTGCTGCCAGTGTTTGGCTCATGGTTGGCAAAGGCGCTCACTTCAACAGCAATACCCTCAAGGGCGATTTGTTTGTGGCAGTCAATGCCCTGTTCTACGCCATCTATTTGGTGCGCGTGAAAAAATTGGCCCACATCTATCAACCCATCACCATCAACAAAATCACCTTCACTTTTGGCACCCTGTATATGCTTCCCATTGGCGGATGGGCGCTCTACCATACTCAATTTGCAAACTTTACGCCCAGCATCAGCGCCAAAGTGGTCTATATCCTCTTTTTCACCAGTTTCTTGGTCTACTTGCTGAATTCCTACGCCGTGAAAAAAGCCGGTCCTACCTTGGCTGGATTGTATATTTATCTGCAACCCGTTTTGGCAACCATCATTGCGATGATGCTCGGCACCGACCAGCTTACCCTCTCCAAAACCCTATTGATGGTCAGCATCATGGGCGGGGTATTCTTGGCAACGCGGTTCTCTCCCAAATAATCCAAAAAATCGTTATCTTTGCATTTTAATCAGTTATGCGTACCAAAGAAGCCAACGACCTCATCAACAGCGTTATCGATAGCGTAGAGAAAAGCGGAATCAATGCCGACAAAATCATTAGCCCTTTGCAAGCGGCCCGCGAGCATGCGTTGACAGAAAACGACCCCTTGGTTACTCGCGCACTGCGCTTGGCTTGGCAACACGTGGAAGCCAACGAAGCCTTCGACATTGAATTGGCCGAAGAAATCGAAACTCCTGAAGAAAATTTCGTATACTTTTTGTCACTGATTGTGCGTTCAGACAACGCCCTCAACCGCGATGAATTGCGTGTGATGACCAATCAGTTACAGCAAGTAGCCTAATCCTCCTCCGCTCTCTATGAAGGGGCTTCGTACCCATATCGGCAGGAATTTCATTTTTTTACTCTCATTTTTTTTAGTTGAAATTGGCATCGCCCAGAAAAGCGATTGCAACTATTCAATCCATTTGCAATTATTTACCCAAGATGCCAACCGTATTCAAACATTGGCCTCTGGAGCGGAAGTCTTTGTAGAGCAGAGTCATACATTGACCCATACCAATGATGCAGGATGGGCAAAATTGGAAGGCCTTTGTTCTGCATCCGCCGACGTAGAATTCAATTATCGCGAAAAGCACTTTCATTTATTACTAAGCGGACAAAAACCGTCAAAAAATCAACCCAACATCTCCTACCATGTGGTTTTGGACTTGGCAAAAAATATCGTTACCTCTACGGTAAATGTAATCTCCGAGGGATACGAAATCGAAGGCGATTCACTTCACAAACCCCATCAAATTGAAAAAATTGCTGTTGCAGAAATTCGCGCCAAAGCCTTTACCCAAGGCGATGCACTTCGCAGCGCTCAACTGCAAGCCATGCCCATTCAAAATCTAGCCAAATCCCTCGAACCCCTGCCTATGGCACAAACCCTATCCACCGGTATGGGCATCGGAAAACCCGTGGTGCAAGGCATGTTCGGACAACGACTCCCAATCCTGAGCAATGGATTTAGACTCGAAGGACAAACTTGGGGACTTGATCACGCACCCGAAATGGACCTCTGGGGCGCACAAACTATACAACTGCTCCGCGGAACCGAAGCCCTGGCCATCGCCGCCGATGCCT